>Ga0302280_1000232_pt1 | contig 48845 bp, 59 predicted proteins | sample III_Fen_E1_1_FD_198771 | JGI IMG/M metagenome (GOLD analysis project Ga0302280, IMG submission 198771) | Peat permafrost microbial communities from Stordalen Mire near Abisko, Sweden - III_Fen_E1_1 | ecosystem: Environmental > Terrestrial > Soil > Wetlands > Permafrost | place: Sweden: Abisko... | reverse complement strand
CGCAGCAACAGGCACAATCGCTTACTTTTTTCTTCATACAAATATTCAACCTGATGGGTGGGCTTTTTACGCCTATTGACAGTATGCCCGGTTGGGCAAAAGTCATTACAGATTTTATTCCTGTTTCGTACTTCATCGACGTTATGAGGATGATTGTGATTAAAGGCAGTCATTTCAATGATGTTCTTATGCAAATTATTGTAGTACTCGCAATGGGCATAGTACTTAATGTTTGGGCCATAATTAATTACCGTAAAACAACTTAAAAGGATATCGTATTTTTAATACCCGATGGTGCAGATTATAAATATTTAGTGTTTGAAGAGAATAAGCCCTTTATATTCATGGAAAGCCTTTTATTTATAATAAAGAACAAATTATTAATCCAAGGTACATCTAGTCATATATATAATTATATAGATGATTAAATATGATTGATTATCAGGAAAATACAAGTATATATTAAAATTTATATACTAAAATAGTATAACAATCTATATATTGCATACTGAATTATATAATAATATATAGAATGAATCCCACATCAGACGACGATTTCATCAAGGGTTTAAAGGCTAAAGAGGCTAAAATGAAAGAATCTATTTCTGCAATGAAACACGAAATTGCAGTAATAGAAAAGCAGATGATTTCCATTAAACGTGTAATTGAAGCTTTTGAAGGTATAAAATATGGTCACGAAGCTAAAGCAAAGATTGCCATACCGGCGGAATATGCAAAATCATTAACCTGGTCTGAAAAGGTTATGTGGGCAACAAAACAAATAGGAGGCGGCTTTGTCGATAATATTACTGATGCAATAGCCAAATCAGAACCCGATTTAAATAAAAAGGCAATCAGGGGAATGGTTACACAGTATGCTTCTCAGTTAAAAAAAAGCGGAAATCTGAAACACGAAAAAGCAGGTATTAAATATAAATATTTTATTTAAGATTTTTAGAATATTTGATAGATTACGGAGACCTAGTCTGATTGTGTTCTACCCCCCCCCCTTTTTTTACGCTGCTTAACGTATGCAGGTGGCTTTATAACAGAATTGTCGGAAGTTAAAAGAAGTTAAAAAATGCCGGAGTGTTTAATTTGCAAATAGAATAAATACTTACTTTCACGGCAAATACTTATGACCATGACTAATGACCTCTCTTTAGAAAGAAAATATACTAAACTAAATAATATACTAGGCTGGCTTGTATTTCTTATAGCTGCCACCGTTTATTGGAAAACTGCTGAACCTACTGTAAGCTTTTGGGATTGCGGAGAAAATATATCCATATATTATAAGCTTGAAATCGGGCATCCTCCCGGTGAGCCTTTTTTACAATTACTTCAGCATTGTATATCACTTTTTAGTTTTGGGAATGTGCATAACGTTGCCCCTATAATTAACAGAGCTTGTGCCACCTATAGTGCATTATGCATATTATTCCTCTTCTGGATAACCACTTTTTTTGCTAAAAGATTATATGTCCGTTACGGAGAACTAACCGAAGGAAGAATGTATGCTATATTGGGCGCCGGTTTTATAGCTGCTACGTCCTTCACTTTTGCCGATTCTTTATGGTTTTCTGCTACCGAAGCCTCCGTTTGGGCTATGTCTGCCTGCTTTACGGCTCTCATGTTTTGGTGTTCCACTAAATATGCCCGAGCAACCGACCATAGCGAACGATGGCTCATTTTACTCTCTTTTATGGTTGGCCTGGCTGTAGGTGTCCATTTCCTTTGTCTGTTGTTTATTCCTGCGGCGGTGTTACTTTATTTTCTTAAAAATTACCCGGAGGGATTTCAAGCAAAATGGTTAACAGGAATACTTTCCATTGTTTCAAAAAACAAACAAAAGCAAGTTGGTATTGCCGGCTTCATTGCCGGTGCATTGGTTCTTGGTGGTGTAAAATCGATAATTATCCCCGGTATTATAGGATTGGCAAGCTGGTTTGAGTTATTCTTTGTAAATAGTTTTGGATTGCCTTTTAATTCAGGTATCTTAATTTATGGCTTACTTCTTTCCGTACTTGTTATTTGGGGATTAAAATACTCTAAAGAAAAAAACAAACCAGGTTTGAATACCGCTATTCTATGCGGCGCTGTATTAATAATAGGCTATTGCTCATTTGCATTATTGGTAGTTAGGGCCAATGCCTTTACCCCGCTAAATGAAGATAGTCCGGGCGACCCAATGTCCCTTAATGATTATTTGGACAGGAAACAATATGGATCCTGGCCTCAACTTTATGGGCAATATTATACAGCTTCTGCTGTAAGCTCTGAACCCGGTAGCGCGGTATATGCCAAAGATGAAAAGAAAGGAAAATACGTGGAAATTACAAAAACAGAAACCACAAAATATGATCCAGCCATGTGTACAATTTTCCCGCGTATGTTTGATCCTTCACAGGGGAGACCCAGGGGTTATAAAAACTGGGGAGGCACTGCAATGGTAAAAGTAAAAACCACAGGCGACGACGGTCAACCTACTTATTCAGATTGTCCCACTTTTGGAGATAATATCCATTTTTTCTTCCATTATCAAATTGGATTTATGTTTCTCAGGTATTTTATGTGGGATTTTTGCGGAAGACAAAACGACCTGGCAGGCGAAGACCCTGCCGACAACCTTCATGGAAACTGGATTTCAGGCATTCCTTTTCTTGATAATATGAGGGCTCCGCAGGAAAATATGCCTGCAGAGCTGGTTAACAATAAAGCGCGCAACGCTATGTATGGTTTACCATTAATACTTGGATTGATTGGCATGTGTTTTCATTTTTTTAAAGATAAGCGCAATGCTATTGTAGTAGCAACATTGTTTCTTTTTACAGGACTTGCTATTATTTTATATCTTAATCAACCACCCTACCAGCCTCGTGAAAGGGACTATTCTTATGTAGCATCGTTCTTCGCTTTTGCCATTTGGATAGGGCTTGGCGTTCTCGGTTTGTTCGAGCTTTTTTCAAAATGGGCTAAAACCAAACAAGCCGGAAGCGGAATTGCTATTGCTGCAATCGTTATATCCTTAATTGTACCTGTAGTTATGGCTCATGCCGAATGGGACGACCACGACCGAAGTGGCCGGTATACTTGCCGAGACCTGGCTATTGACTATTTACAGTCATGCCCGCCCAATGCTATTTTATTTACAGATGGCGATTGTGATACTTTTCCTCTTTGGTATGCGCAGGAGGTAGAGGGAATACGAACGGATGTAAGGGTATGTAATTTAGAGCTTTTGGGTATGGCTTGGTATGCCGACCAAATGAATAGAAAGGCTTACCTTTCTGACAGGATGCCGTTTTCACTTACTCATGACCAATATAAAGAAGGTACCCGCGATTATATTTACTTGATTACTACAGTTAATACTAGCTATAAAGCCGGAAATTATTATGACCTCAATGGTATTATTGACTTTATTAAAAGCGATAGCCCAAACAATATGGTTGAATTAAATGACCAAAAAGAGCATAATTACTTCCCTACTAATAGTTTTTCAATAAAAGTGGACAAAGAACAGGTATTGAAAAATGGAGTTGTCCCTGCTTCTATGGCAGACAGCATAGTCCCGGAAATTGATTTTAAAGTGCCCGGAACTGTATTGGAAAGAAACAGGATTCTTATGCTGGATGCTATTGTACATAATGACTGGAAACGACCCATTTGTTTCGCTACCACGTTACCGCAAGATAACTATCTGGGACTTGAAAAATATTTACAATCGGAAGGATTGGTTTATCAATTAGTGCCGATATTAAATACTCCTGCCAATAGTATTGAAGGACGCAGGGTGGCCAGCAATATTATGTACGATAATATAATGCATAAATTTCAATGGGGCAATATGGGCTCCGGCGTTTACCTGGACGAAAATATCCGCCGCATGGCTGAAGACCTTCGAGTTCAGTCCGGGTTTCTTGCCGCTGAACTAAATCGCGAAAACAAAAGAGATTCCGCCATAAAAGTACTTGACCTGGTAACGGATTCTATTCCCGCAACTAACAGCCCATACGACTATTTTGAAACTTTTATAGTTCAAGGCTATTACGATGCTCATGCATATGATAAAGCAAATAAGATTGCAAAGCAATTGTTTAATACGTATGAAAATTGGCTTGAATATTATAAAACACTTGATCCGGAAAACCAAAAATATTATAACGGCCAAATACAGGAAGACACAAGTATTTTAGAAAACCTGGCTTACCTGGCTAAAGCAAGCGGGCAAATGGACTTAGATAAGGAATTTGAGGCCCGGTTAGATAAAATGCATCAGCACGGAGTGCTTTAATAAGCAGCAATAGGACACATATAAGAAATATACCTTATTGCCTTTTCATATGCTCATACTCATACCTGCCTTGTTCTTTGGGTATTAGCTCCATGTCGGGCCGTCCTATTATTACGCCCATTTTTAATGTGCATTTTAGAAAGTATTCTTCACCAAATTTCACATCAATTAAAACAGAGTCCCTTGCTTCTGTTTCAGCCCATAATGCATTTACTCCCTTTTTGTAGAGTTTTATTTGATACAGGGTGTTATTCTTTATTCTGCAAATTATGGAATCATTCAAATGAATATTATATTCCCTATAATAACCGTCCGGTATTTCAGGTCGATAAACATACAATAAAGCGTAATTCGGGTTATCGGGAAATTTTGATTTCGTTATGGAATCCTCAACAATAGCTAACCGGGTTGTAAGATAAGTAAGGTTATTACAATACAGAATATTGGCTTTTATCCGGTAACAGGAATTTCTCACGTCAGGCTCCAGGACTTGTGTGATTTTCAATACATTTCCACCGACTTTTCTGGCAGCTGCTTTTGCATCTTTAATAAGCTCGTCATAGCCACAATCCGTCGAAAAAACAGTATTGTTGATTTTTAGTGTGCCTATTAATATACAACTGTCAGGTGGCGAATGTCTTGTGTCTATAACTAACACCATCGCATTAGTATCTAAGGATGCCTTTGATGAATTAGCTTGTATGGAAGTATGGATGCGAGGAGAACAACTAAGTAAGGCTAATGCAAATAATGTGTATACTATTTTCATGCAGTATAACCGGTTCACTGACTAAGATTTAAATCTGTTGAATCTTCAATTTCCAATTCTATTTCAATTTTTCTTTTTAAAATTTCCTTTCGCATCAAGAATGAAAATACACAGAAAATAATTAAGGCGGCAATACCTTCCGCTAAAATAGTATTAGGCGATCCTATAAGGTTAGATAGTCCGCCTATTACTAAGGCGCCCAATGGCAACATACCAAAAAAGGCCATAGCAAAGTAGCTGATTACCCTTCCCCTCATTTCAGGGGCCACGGTAGTTTGAATTATGGTGTTACTGACGGTAACCTGTGCCATCATTCCAAAACCCATTATTACGGCAAAAAATGAGGCAACCCAGAAATTGGCTATGTGTGAAAATAAAATTAATCCTACCCCAAAAATCAGGGTTGAAATCAATAATATCCTTCTTAAGTCGGCACCGGGCTTTAATGATGCAAGAAAAATAGTTCCGATCAAGGCTCCTAGCCCAATACACCCATTTAGCCACCCAAAAGTAGAAGCATGTCCTTTAAAGATAACATTCGCATAGTAAGGAATCAACGTGTTATAGGGAAGAACCAATAAACCCATGATGGCCAGAAATAAAATTATCAAACCAATGCTCGGAGTGGCCTTTAAGTATGCAAACCCATCCTTAAATTCGCTCATTACTTTCTTAGATTTATTATGCGGAATAGGTTTACTAAACCGCATAAAAAGCAGGGATATAATTACGGCCAGAAAGCTTACTGCGTTCAGCATGAAACATATACCGGCCCCGAATTTTTCTAATACTATTCCTGCAACTACAGGCCCCGCTACCTTAGCTAAATTTACCATGGATGAATTCAGGGCAATTGCATTAGATAAATCAGCTTTATCATCTACCATGTCATACACTAAAGCTTGCCTGGCAGGAACATCAAAAGCGTTAATAATACCCAATATTATGCTAATTGCCAGGATTTCAAAAACGGTAAAGTGCTTAAGTAAAATTAGTAGGGTAAGCAAAACAGCCTGTATAAGGGAAAGAATTTGCGTAGTAAGCAACACTTTGTATCGGTTATAACGATCTGATACTACACCGCCAAAAAGTGAAAGCAAAAAACTCGGAAACTGGGTGGCAAAAAGAGTGACCCCGACCATGAAATTAGAGCCTGTCATTATATAAACAACCCAGGTAACAGACGTTTTTTGCATCCAGGTTCCGATAAGAGAAATGGACTGCCCTGTAAAAAACAATCGGTAATTGCGACTGCGAAATGCCCTGAATGTTTCTATTTTCATTTAAGTTGATTATTTCACGCTTTCCATTGTTCCAAGGTAAGCACATCCGCCTGGCGTGGGAATATTTTGGTGGTTAGCAGCGTATGAACTTCCTGATCGGGATCCATACAACAATCGGATAACACCGTTATACGGTAATCCTTATCGGCAGCCTCCCGAAGAGTAGATAATACAACTCCACTAGTAGCAATACCTGAAAGAACTATATGCTGAATATCAAATGCCCTTAAAATCACTTCAAGGTCGCTGCCTGTAAATGCACTTACACGGCGCTTTACAACGGTAACTTCACCTTCCTGTGGTGCAATATCCTGATGAACCTTCATAAATTCATCCATGTTCATTTTTGCAAATCTTTCTTTGCCGGCAGAAAAGCTTTTATTGTTCATGCCTGCTTCCGGTGCTCCGGGCCTAAAACCTACCACAACATATATAACAGGAATTTTGTTAGCGCGGGCCTTGGCTATAGCCTTGGCTACACTTCCAATAACCGATACCGCATCAGGATGCATGCCAATGATACCATTTTGCATATCCATTACTAATAATGCTGCGTTTTGTTTGTTTGATTCCATTTGATTCTGTTTAATTATTAATTGATTTTTACTTGGTATCTACAAGCTTGTTTAATATAGATAAAGCCTTTATAAGCAGTTTCTTATCATTTTCTGTGAGTGATTTTTCTATGGCGTTTTTAAGCCATTCATCTTTATCATATTTCACCTTTTCCACCATCTTTTTTCCGAAAGGTGTAAGCGAAATATAAACCTTACGCTTATCTTCCTTTGATGGAGTTCTTTTAACTATGCCTTGCTTCTCAATCTTTTTCAGAATCTGAGACATGGATTGTGTTTTAATCCTTGTTAAAGAAGCCAGCTCAGTGGGCAGTAAAGCTGAATTACGGGATAAGTGTCCAATTGTTTCAACCTCGGTCATTGAATATTCCTTAACGGAATCAGCCTGCTTGCGCAAACCCTTATGCAGGCTTGATACCACCGAGCGTAAGGAAGAAGATAATTCTGTAGTATCCATATATGCAACGTAACTTAGTATATTAACTTGTTAGTTTACCTTACAAATATAATGCATTTTTTTCAGTCTCCTCCAAATTTTTAAATGGATTCTGGCGATGATGTTCTAAGTGTTTGGTAATCAAGTAGAAAATTAATTTATCCGATTGGTATGAAGGAGAATAGACACCCTATTTAATTCTATTCCTTATCTTTATTCCTAAAATATACGATCATGGAAAGAGAAATAACAAAACACTATAGCAACGGAGAAATAACCATTGTATGGCAGCCACACATGTGCCAACACAGCGGAATATGCTTTCGGGGATTGCCGGAAGTATTTGACCCGCGCAAAAAGCCTTGGATTGAGCAACATAACAGCAGTACAGATAGTATTATTATCCAGGTAAAACAATGCCCCAGCGGGGCTCTAAGCATACTTAATGATAAAGACAAGCAAAGTATATAATACGTACTTTTGCACTACCAACTATTAACTGACTACTGACAACTACTATGTATGTCTCCGAAAATAAAATAAGAGTCCGCTATGCCGAAACCGACCGCATGGGCTATGTGTATTATGGCAACTATGCAGCCTATTTTGAAGTAGGCCGTGTGGAGGCGTTGCGAGCCTTGGGACTGAGTTACCGGGTTATGGAAGAACAAGGAGTTATGCTTCCCGTTTTATCTTACCAAACAAAGTATTTTAAACCGGCTTTTTTTGATGATATATTAACTATCCGCACTATAGTGAATGAAATACCTACCGGCACCCGTATTACCTTCCAGTATGAATGCCTGAATGAACAAGGTGTTTGTATTAATAAAGCTGAAACCTCCCATGTGTTTGTAAAGACTTCCAATGGCCGCCCCTGCCCTATTCCGGAAAGTGTAATTGAAATGCTTGCACCTTTTTTTAAGGGGAAAGAATAGTTATTTATTATTATACAACCCCTCAATAGCCCCGGCAAATGATTCCCACTGAAATCTCTTTTTCTCTTCTTTTAAATTAGTTGTAAACGGAACTTCCCTTGAATTATCGTAAAAATCATTAATAGCTGTAGCAATGGCAGGAGCATTGGGTTGCACGACATACCCCACTTTGCCATCCGGTACAATTTCAGATAGTCCGCCTACATCGGTAACCAGCATAGGTTTTTCAAAATGATAGGCAATTTGTGTAACCCCGCTCTGCGTCGCGCTGCGATAGGGCTGCACAATCATATCCGCCGCACAGAAGTAGTACTTCACCATATCAGAGGGGATATAGTCAGTTCGCAAAACCACCTTCTCCCCTATTCCGTATTCCTTTATCTTATCGTTGTAGTAAGCGGCATCTTCATAATATTCTCCGGCTACAATAATCTTTACATTTCGATTCTTAAGTTTTGCATCAGATATAGCCTCCAGTAATAAATCCAGACCTTTGTATCGTCTTATAAACCCAAAAAAAAGCAAATAGGAATCTTCCGGGTTTAAGCCAAGTTTTGCCTTTGCTTCCTGTTTGTTTATCTTTTCTCCAAAATCGAAAAGAGGATGCGGATGTAAAGCATATTTTGCTTGGGGGTTGAATGTGAGTAGATCGTCAGCCACACTGCGGCTCATAGCCATAAAGGCATGATTGCGGTTGACAAAGTATTGGGTCAGGGTGTTGTCGTAAAACTTCTTCTCATGGGGAATGACATTATCCAGCACGCTGAGATTAAAGACTCCATGCTTTTTTAATATTCCGGCTACGGTACCCAGCGAAGGAGCAAAATAGGGCATCCAATATTTGGTAATCATCATATCGGGCTTGAATTCCAGAATAGCTTTTGCTGTTTTACCATACGTAAACGGATTGACAGTATCCAAAACTCGTATGGCCTTTACGTCCCCTTCATTATCGCCCTTTTCAGCATATTGGGTTTTGCCCGGGAATAACAATTCAGGATATTGACGAGTGAAAGTAAAGGCTTTCATTTCATGATTCTTGCCTAATGCATTATACAACGCAGCATTAAATTGGGCTATACCACCTCGGTAGGGATAAAAAGTAGAAAGATATGCTATTCTCATCAATTATAAATTATGGGCTAGTAAGCCCCGTCGGGGCGTTCCTATGGTAGAAAAGAAATAATACAATCCTTCAAAGTCCCGGAGGGACGACCTTTTATTTAAATCCATTAATCATAAAATTCAAACATATATTTATCTTCAAAAGGAATTTCAAATTTATTCAACAATTCCATATACTCATCCCTAAATGTCATTTTCTTATGATGGGCTTCCTGGGCTGCAATATATTTTATTACCGAATCTCGCTGTGAACGTGAATAAGAAAATGCACCGTAACCTTCTTGCCACTGAAATTTTCCTTTTACAAGTTTATTATCATTAATCCATTTTGAAGAGGTAGCCTTTAACATACGCATCTGGTCTGCAATTGCCATGGTTGGCGATAACTCAAAAAACGCATGAACATGATCCATCCAACTGCCAACAGCAAGAGGATATGAACCGTCATTTTTTAAAATACCTGACATATAACGGTGCAAATCGTCCCTAAAATTCTTTATAATAAAGTTTTCTCTACCCTTCACGGCGAATATGCAATGTATGTTTAATTGTGAATAGGTATTTGCCATGAAAATAGGTATTAACCCCATTGGGATGTCCGTTTGATAGAAAAAACGATTAAATGCATATTTAAAAATCCCATAGGGATGGCCTTATATTGTTGTCCATAGGTCGTCCCGTCGGGACTTTTATTTTTTTATTTGACTTTTATCTTGCTACCATAAGATAGTCCCGACGGGACTTTTATTTTTGACAATAACTCAATTTGAAATTATTTTAAAGTTTGTGAAGCAATTCATCAAGATTTTTATGAAACCGTGCCTTCAATGGTTCTTTTAAAGTTGAAACTTCCATGCAACCAAAGTGGTGCTCAATTTCATAAATAATCATATTCTTAATTTCATCTTTTGTTTTGTTTTCTTGTTTGTAACTTATAATTTTATTAGTCAAGAAATCGTATTCATCTAATGGTGCACCTAAATGAATAAAACCACACGGGTCAAAATCATTGACAAGTGAAGCTGCTTTTTTGTATTCTACTTTATATTTCTCCAAGTATTATTTCTTGTCAATAAAAGACACAAAATTTCCTATTTCCTTGAGACTACACTAACTTTTTAATGGACGCAAAAACGGTTTCAACAGGCAAATCATTCATGCAGCAGCGTTCGCGGGTGCAGGTGTTACCATAAAAATCATCGCAACCCGATGTTGGTTCTACAATAATACCCCTGCCATACATTTCAAATTCGTGCTTGTTGAATATATTATTGAACAACACCAGAGGTCGCTTTAACCCAATAGCAATATGCATCATCATACTTACGGCAGATACTATTAAATCGCAATTGGCGGTTATGGCAATAAATTCCTCCAGTGAATAGGTTCCGGGATAATAGGCGCCTGTTGCTTGTGCAAACGATTTATTCTTCGCATCCTCATCCAATCCTCCTAAAAATACAGGATAATACCCTGCCTTTTGCAAATCTGTTGTCAGCTTTTGCCAGTTTTCATTAGCCCATAAACGGGTTAACCAGCGTGGGCCACAGCCGGTATTAAGTCCAATTATTTTTTTCCCTCCTGACTTTTCCTTGAGCGACTTCCATTTGTTAACCAATGCCGGATTTACATTCAGGACAGGTTCTTCCTTTTGAAAATCCAGTTCGCAAATATCAAATATCTCCTGAGGATAACTCTTGGTATTTGCTTTTGACTCATCATCAAAAAAACCGGTACCCAATTTGCGGTCTGCTGCTGCGTTACAGCCTGCAATATGCCCTTCCTCCCATGTAAAGCCATATTTTTTCTTGGCTTTAACCTGAGACAATAAGGTACATGCTTCTTTATCTTTATCCAGATTTATGGCAATATCAAATTGCTTATTCAATATGGGAAGAATGGTTTTGTATTCAAATTTACCAATCAGGTCAATACTTCCGTCGTGGGGAAGAATGTCGGGTGAATGCGTTAACCAGGTTATATATGCATTGGGAAAGAGCGAACGGTATTTGGCTAATAGAGCAGTCGAGCGAATGACATCGCCCAAAGCACCGAGCTTGATAATTAATATTTGATGTGAAATTTGAATATACTCATCGCAGGTACACTTTTTACCCCTTAGTTTATTGGGTTTGCAGGGAATGTCCGTCCGGAAATGCCTGCAATCAAATTTCACCGATTTAATATCCATCATTAATTTACAGTCTTTGCAATCTGGTAAACCGTTTTATCATTATTCCCTTGCGATATAAGCTCGCCAAGGAAACCGGCAAGGAAAAATTGTGTTCCGAGAATCATAGTGAGAAACCCGAAGTAGAATATGGGCCTGTCGGTCATTTTAAAAATATTCAGGAAAAATTTGTCGTATGTTAGTTTAAGGGCTATTATAAAACCAATCAAGAATAACACCGTACCAATAATGCCAAACAAATGCATGGGCTTCTTACTGAATTTGGTAATGAAAGCGATTGAAAGCAGATCCAGGAAACCGTTTATAAAACGATTCAGGCCAAATTTACTTTTTCCAAATTTCCGGCTACGGTGTTCAACCACCTTCTCCCCTATTTTACTAAATCCGGCAAACTTAGCAATCACCGGTATGTAGCGGTGCATCTCGCCATGTACTTCAATATTTTTAACCACTATGTTTTTATAGGCTTTTAAGCCACAATTAAAATCGTGCAGATATATACCTGACATTTTTCTAGTAGCCCAGTTAAAAAGCTTTGTGGGAAGGGTTTTTGTTATAGGGTCGTAACGTTTCTTTTTCCAGCCTGAGATGAGATCAAACTCGTCTTTCATTATCAAATTATATAGTGCCGGAATTTCATCAGGTGAATCTTGCAGATCGGCATCCATAGTTATAACTACATCTCCTTCGGCGCGTTTAAAGGCCACATTCAGTGCAGCAGATTTACCGTAATTTCTTCTTAGACGAATACCTTTTATAGCGCTATTAGATGCGCCAATAGATTCTATTACCTTCCATGAGCCATCATTGCTGCCGTCGTCGGTAAGCAGCACTTCATAAGAGAATTTATTCTCTTTCATTACTTTGTCTATCCAGGAACAAAGCTCCGGAAGTGATTCTTCTTCGTTCAATAAAGGTATTACAACGGATATATCCATATTACTATTTACGCCTGCGGTATATCATTATCGGATACTTCATCAGCGTCGTCAAAAATAGGCTTTTTACGGGTACATAAAGCGGCTGTAATCAAACTAAATATTGCACCGCCAATTATACTTCCAATAATAGTAAACAGGATTATCATAAGTGGGGTTGTCCACATTTTGGTATAGTGCATCCCTATTTCAATTTGGTCTTCTGTCATTCCTTTATTAATCATACTATCTCTTGACTGGGCAAGAATTTTATCAATAAAATCAGGATGAAGAAACTCCATATCTATTATAGTGGCTATAAGTGTTATGGCTGTAATTAGTAAGACCATTAAAAATCCGGTTTTAAATCCTTCACCAAAGCTTAGATAACCTCCATTAACCTTATTGCGGAATTGCATAGTGCCAATAAATAAACCCAAGAAAAGAATGAGCAGATTTAACCATCTTAATGGGGAGTTTTCTTGTGCGGTAGCATATAAGATCTGGTAAAATATAACGGATATAATACCGGTTCCCCCACCCCACATTAATATTACTGTCGATTTTTTCATGGTGAATCAAATTAGATTTATATTTACAAAAGTATTTCTTTTCTTAACATCAATAAATAATATGGATAAACATTTAGTAACCACCGGTTTTGACTTTCAGGGATATCGTATTGTAAAGTACCTTGGGGTGGCAAAAGGCATTATTGTACGCTCCCGCAGTATTTTTGGCAATATTGGAGCTGGTTTTCAGTCTCTTTTTGGAGGAAATATTACCCTTTATACTGAGCTCTGCGAACAAGCCCGTGATGATGCTTTTAACCTTATGGTAGAACATGCTGAAAACATGGGCGCTACTGCCATTATTGGCATGCGTTACGATGCTAACGACGTAGCCCAGGGCATTACCGAAGTGCTGGCTTATGGCACTGCTGTGGTGATTGAAAAGGTTTAGCATAATGGGGGAAACGAAAAACCACGACGATAACGGGAATGAAATTAACTGAGGTATGAGATATCTCTTAATTATCATTATTGTATCAATATTCTCAGAATGCCAAAATATAACGCAGAAAAATATTGGTAATAAGGATGTATATGACACTTCGAAAATTTTTTATTCTAATGGGGTCATAAAGTCTCTTGAAATATATTGCAATGGAAAACTGCAAGATTCTGCCAGATATTACTTTCCTAATGGAAAGATTGAAAGAAAAGTATTGTATAAAAATGGTGTTATGAACGGAAGGTCTTTTAATTATTATCCCAATGGAAATGTTTTGGAAATAATATGCGCTAATCTTGGAGATATAGATACTTTATATTTTTATTCGGAACAAGGTATCCTTGCGAGAGAGATATTATATAAAAATGGTAAATCGATATTAGATACTACATTTTCTAAATAAAATAAATATATTAATACAGTAAAGGTTATTGAATAAGCCGTCCCGATAGCCATAGCCGTTTTTAGCCGTTATTTCCGTAAAATAAAAAAGAGTGGCTTTTTGACCACTCTTTTCATTTATTTTATAGGCTTTATTATTCGCCTTCTTTTGCTTCTTTGCTTTTTTTAGCTTTAGGAGCCTTTTCAGTAGCACCCTCCTCAACTCCTTCCTCTTTTTTCTTCTTTCCACGGCCGCGACGGGTTGTAGGTTTAGCTTTTTCTTCAGCTGCCTTCTTTTCGCCTCCGCCAAGTAATATTTCATTAAAGTCAACCAGCTCAATAAAACACATGTTTGAGTTATCGCCGGGACGGCTTCCTGTTTTCAGTATACGGGTATAGCCTCCCGGGCGGGTTGCAATTTTTGGTGCAACTACTCTGAAAAGTTCTTTTACTGCTTCTTTATCGCTCAAAATTGCAAATGCTGTTCTGCGTGAATGGGTAGTATCATCTTTTGCAATAGTAAGAACCGGTTCAACAAATGTTCTTAGTTCCTTTGCTTTAGCAACAGTAGTATTGATTCTCTTATGTAAAATAAGTGAATTAGACATATTAGCAAGCAGCGCCTTGCGGTGAGATGCGGTACGTCCTAAATGGTTCTTTTTATTCTGGTGTCTCATTTCTTTATATTTGGCTAGCAGCCATCAGCTATTATTATTCGTTATCGAGTCTGTATTTGTCAACATTCATGCCGAAGTTGAGACCTTTTGTCTTAATAAGGTCTTCAATTTCAGTAAGTGATTTCTTTCCGAAGTTACGGAACTTCAAAAGGTCGTTCTTATTGAATTTCACTAATTCGCCAAGGGTTGCTACTTCAGCAGCTTTTAAGCAATTAAGCGCACGAACGGAAAGGTCCATATCAACCAACTTTGTTTTAAGCAGTTGACGGGTACGAAGGTCTTGTTCATCCAATTCTTCACTTTGGTTTTTGCTATCCAAATCAATGGTGATCTTTTCATCAGAGAACAATGCAAAGTGATAGATAAGAATTTTTGCAGCTTCTTTCAAAGCATCCTTAGGATGTATAGAACCATCGGTAACAACGGTTATAACAAGCTTTTCATAATCTGTCTTTTGTTCAACTCGGAAGTTTTCAACGGTATATTTTACATTCTTTATAGGTGTAAATATCGAATCAATTGGAATCAAACCAATTTCAGGTGTAAGCGGCTTGTTTTCTTCAGCAGGAACATATCCGCGGCCTTTTGCAATGGTAATTTCAAGGCGTAATTTAACATTAGGCTCCATACGGCAGATAACCAAATCAGGGTTTAAAACCTGAAATGCAGATGTAAACTTGCCGATATCACCAGCTGTAAATACTTCCTTATCGCTAACTGATATAGTTACTTTTTCGTTGGTAGTTCCTTCAATTTGCTTTTTAAAACGAACTTGTTTCAAATTTAAAACAATTTCGGTAACGTCTTCAGTAACGCCTTTAATAGTTGAAAATTCGTGGTCAACACCTTGAACTTTTATAGAAGAAATTGCAAACCCTTCTAACGAAGAGAGCAATATCCTGCGGAGTGCATTACCAATGGTAATGCCATACCCGGGTTCTAAAGGTTTGAATTCAAATTCTCCTTCTACTTCGTTAGAAGAAGTCATTACAACTTTATCAGGTTTTTGAAATGCAAGTATTGCCATGTTCAGTCTTTTGTTTTGTTTATTATTATTTGGAGTATAATTCCACTATGAGTTGTTCCTTGATGTTTTCGGGTATTTGTTCTCTAATTGGAACAGAAACATAGGTGCCTTCTAAGGAATGAGCATTAAATTCAACCCATGGATAGGCTTGTACATTTGAGCGTGAAACCGAGGTGGTAATGGCTTCCAAGGATTTGGAACGTTCCCTTACTGCTATTTTAGTTCCTGCTTTTACAGTATAAGAAGGGATATTCACCACTTTTCCATTCACCAGGATATGATTATGTGCAACCAATTGCCTAGCTCCTGCACGGGTTGGAGCAACTCCCATTCTGTAAACTACATTATCCAGTCTTGATTCAACCAATTGAAGGAGCAACTCACCGGTTTTACCCTTGGTGCGTGCAGCCTTGCTAAAGGTTTTACGGAATTGTCTTTCTAAAATACCATAGGTATATTTAGCTTTTTGCTTTTCAGATAACTGATCAGCGTATTCCGATTTTCTTCCGCCTCTCTTTTTTCCAAATCCATGCATTCCCGGAGGGTATGCTTTCTTTTCAAGAACTTTATCGGGACCAAAAATTGGTTCCTTAAATTTACGTGCTATTCTGGAACGGGGGCCTGTATATCTTGCCATTACTGTTTATTATTATCGGGTTATACTTTTCTCTTTTTTGGGGGACGGCAGCCGTTATGCGGCATCGGGGTAATATCAATGATTTCGGTAACTTCCAAGCCATTATTTCCAATAGAACGCATAGCTGAATCTCTGCCCGAACCTGGTCCTTTGATAAATACTTTCACTTTACGTATACCTGCTTCAAATGCCTTTTTACTTGCATCTTCCGAAGCTAACTGGGCAGCAAAAGGAGTATTTTTTTTAGCTCCTCTGAAACCCATTTTTCCGGCGCTTGACCAGGAAACTGTTTGACCTTTCAGGTTGGTAAAGGTTATGATAATGTTATTAAACGTTGCGTTGATGTGGGCTTGTCCTGCCATTTCCGCTTTAACAGTCCTTTTCTTAGCTGCTTTCGCAGTCTTTTCAGGAGCATTCTGTGCTTGTGCTTTTGCCATTTATTCTTAATTATTATTTAGTAGCCATTTTCTTGTTGGCAATAGTCTTACGTCTTCCTTTACGGGTACGTGCATTGGTTTGGGTATTCTGCCCGCGAACAGGCAAACCCATACGATGGCGCATACCACGGTAGGTTCCAATGTCAATTAATCGTTTGATATGAAGTTGAACTTCCGAACGTAAAGCTCCTTCCACCTTATAGGTTTCAGTAATAATTTTACGAATCGCATTTAACTGCGTATCATTCCATTCCGATACTTTTACAGTCGGTTCAACACCGGCTTCTTTAAGTATTTTGCGGGCATTGCTTCTTCCAATGCCATAAATGTGAGTAAGGCCTATTTCGCCTTGCTTGTTATTTGGTAAATCTACGCCTGATATACGTGCCATTTTCTATGTCTTTTTTTTAAAGGGTTGCAAAGGTAGTAATAATTTTCATTTCTCAACCGCCCTTTTGTCTTTGTTTAAATTTAGGATTTTTCTTGTTGATAACGTAAAGCCTGCCCTTGCGACGTACAATTTTGCAGTCTACGCTACGTTTTTTGATGGATGTTCTTACTTTCATGTTATTTAGTTGTCAATGGTCAGTATTCAGTTTATCTTTAATCTTATAGCTTATATCTCATAGCTAATTTAGTATCTCATAATAATCCTTCCTTTGCTGAGGTCGTAAGGCGATAGCTCCAGTTTAACCTTATCACCCGGCAAAAGTTTTATATAATTCATTCTCATTTTACCCGAAATATGAGCCGTTACAGCATGGCCATTCTCAAGCTCCACCCGGAACATTGCGTTTGACAATGCTTCCAAAATGGTTCCGTCTTGCTGTATGGATTGCTGTTTGGTCATATTTAATGTGTAGCTGCTTTCTTTTTTTCTGTTTGTTCTATAATTTCAAATGTTGTCAATATCTCCGCTGCTCCTTTTCCAATAGCTATAGTATGTTCAAAATGGGCTGATGGTTTTCCATCTTTTGTAGTAATTGTCCATCCGTCATCTTCTTGTATCACTTCTTTTTTACCCATATTAATCATGGGCTCAATTGCTATAACCAATCCTCTCATCAATTTCAACCCATTTCCCCTTTTTCCGTAGTTTGGAACGTCCGGCCCTTCATGAAGACTCCTTCCTATTCCATGTCCTACCAATTCCCTTACTACTCCATACTGGTACTTTTCAGCATGTTGCTGTATTGCAGCGCTAATATCCCCTATTCTTCCACCTTCTACTGCCGCTTCTACGCCTAAGTTAAGTGCTTCTTTCGTTATTTTTAAAAGCTGCCTGGCTTCTTCGCTAATTTGCCCTACACCAAAAGTGTAAGCAGAATCTCCATACCAACCATCCTTCACAGCTCCACAGTCAACCGAAATAATATCCCCTTCTTTAAGTATATACTTACCGGGTATTCCGTGAACAATTTGCGCATTTACCGAAACACACAATGTTCCGGGAAATCCCCGGTAACCTTTAAAGGCAGGTTTTGCTCCGCAGGAGATAATATAGCTTTCGGCTATTTTGTCCAGCTCGGCTGTAGTAATTCCCGCTTCAATGGATTTACCCATTTCAGCCAAGGTTTTTGAAACAATCAAAGAACTTTGATGAATCTTTTGAATCTCGCTCTCGGTCTTATAGTATATCGCTCCCAAAGCAGCTATAATCCTTTAAGCAGCAGCAACGCCCGGTCCGCTTAACGACGTTCTGCCCTTAATTCTTCCTGTTTTCATCAATCCATCATAATGGCGCATCAGCAAATAACTTTCTATCTGCTGCAGTGTATCCATCATTACGCCCACTAAAATGAGCAGTGAGGTACCTCCGTAAAATCTTGCAAACTGGTTATCTACTTTAAAAAGCATGGCTATGGCCGGCATAATAGCTACAATGGCTAAAAATATTGAACCAGGGAGGGTAATACGTGACATTACTGCATCAATGTATTCGGCTGTTTTCTTACCCGGTTTTATTCCGGGAACAAATCCGCCATTGTGCTTCATTTCCTCTGCCATTTGGTTGGAATTAATAATTACAGCGGTATAGAAATAGGTAAAGGCAACAATCATTATGCCAAATGTAAAATTATACCAAAATCCTCCAATGTTTGAAAATGTGGCAACAAGCCCTGACATAGCAGTGGATGTACCTGAAAGGGATGTAAATACCGTTAAAGGAAGAAACATTATTGCCTGAGCAAAAATGATAGGCATAACACCGGCTGCATTCACTTTCAAAGGAATAAATTGCCTTGCTCCTCCATATTGTTTATTACCGACAATCCGTTTGGCAAACTGTACAGGTATCTTTCGCGTCCCCTGAACTAATAAGATTGTAGCCATAACTACAAGTACCAGGAAAACTATTTCCACTAAAAATACGATTAAGCCGCCACCGTCTGATTTCATACGGTTTCCGAGTAACTCGGCGCTGAAGGCAAATGGCAAACGGGCAAGAATACCAATCATAATGATAAGGGAGATACCATTGCCAATACCTTTATCGGTAATCTTTTCGCCCAACCACATTACAAAAATTGTTCCAGCCACAAGAATAAGGGTAGATCGGATATAGAAGAATATACCTACCGGTTCGCTGGCAGAAGCTGCAATTTGAGAAGCAATATATCCGGGTGCCTGAAAAGCAGTAACAATAACGGTAAGCACACGGGTATAACGTTCAATTTTCTTTTGTCCGCTGGCACCTTCCTTCTGTAGTTTTTGGAAGTGAGGAACAGCAATACCCAGCAACTGCATTACAATAGATGCGGAAATGTAAGGCATAATCCCTAATCCGAAAATGGCGGCACGCCCGAAAGCCCCGCCGGCAAATATATTTATCAACCCTAATATACCGCTATCGCCACCGGCATGTGCACTGGCAAGCGCCGCAGCATTTACACCGGGCAATACTATATAAGAGCCAATCCTGTACACCAGCAAAAAGCCAAGTGTATTAAGAATCCTTACCCTGAGATCCTCAATGGCAAAGATATTTTTTATGGTAGTAATTAGATTTTTCACTGTTCCTTATTGCCGGAAAGGCTTTTTTTAATGAATTATTTACTTTTCTTATTGGATTCCTTTGAAGCAGCAGCAATTTTAACAGTTAAAGTTGCTTTTCCGCCTTTCGCTTCAATTGCATTTTTAGCACTTTCTGAAAAAGCATCAGCAGTAATTTCATACGCTTTGGAAACTTTATTGGAACCACGGCCTAAAATCTTAATCAAATCTTTCTTTTGGGTAAGCCCGTGACCTATTAGAAATTCCTTGTTGATTACGGTTACTTTGTGGTCATCAGCTATTTTAGTAATAGCATCAATATTGATGCCCCAATATTCAACGCGGTTGATATTCTTGAACCCGAATTTTGGAATACGTTTATGCAAAGGCATTTGACCGCCTTCAAATCCGCGCTTTGCCTGATAACCCGTTCTTGCCTGAGCTCCTTTGTTACCTCTTGTTGATGTACCCCCACGTGAACCTTCACCACGGGCAATTCGCTTGCGGTTTTTGGTTGATCCTCTTTTCGGTTTTAAATTATGCAGTTCCATTCTATTTGTCTTAAGCTGTTATTTATTTTACTATATCTACAAGGTGATGAACTTTACGTATCATTCCCATTACCTGAGGAGTGCCTTCCTTTTCCAGCACCTGGTTCATCTTGGTAAATCCAAGCGCACGGAGGGTTCTCTTTTGGTCTGCAGGATGATCAATCCCGCTGCGTACTTGTTTTATCTTAACTTTCTTAATAATTTGAGTCATTGTATTTGCTTATTATCCGTTAAATACTTTTTCCAATTCAATTCCGCGTTGTAACGCTACTGTAGCAGGATCACGAAGTTGCACCAAGGCATCGATAGTAGCTTTAACTACGTTATGCGGGTTGGATGAGCCCAATGATTTTGCTAACACGTCCTTTATTCCAACACTTTCCAATACCGCACGCATAGCACCACCTGCAATAACACCGGTACCGGGAGCAGCCGGTTTTAAAAATATCCGGGAACCGCTATACTTTCCGGATTGTTGGTGTGGAATAGTACCCTTCTGTATATTTACCTTTATCAGGTTCTTTTTAGCGTCTTCAATACCCTTGGTAACAGCATCGGTAACCTCGCGGGCTTTACCAAGACCATAGCCTACAATACCTTTTTCATTACCTACTACCACAATAGCACCAAAGCTGAATGTTCTTCCGCCTTTGGTTACCTTGGTAACACGTTGAACAGCCACTAACCTGTCTTTTAATTCAACATCGGTTGAGCGAACCCTTTTTACTGATACATTTCCTTTATTTGCCATTTATTACGTTTATTATCCAATTAAAATTTTAATCCTGCTTCGCGTGCACCTTCAGCCACGGCCTTAACCCGGCCATGATAGAGGTATCCGCTTCTATCGAACTTTACGCTTTCAATTCCCGCTTTCAAAGCTCTTTCGCCAACCGTTTTACCCACTTTTTTAGCCAATTCGGTTTTGTTTCCTTTTTCTTTACCGAATGCTTTTTCAAGAGATGATGCGGCGAATAAGGTTTTGCCGTTAATATCATCTATTACTTGTGCATAAATTTCAGCGTTGCTTCTGAATACCGAAAGTCTTGGAGTTGTTCCTGTTCCTTCAATTTTCTTGCGGATTTTGTATCTTATTTTTTGCCTTCTTTTGCTGTCCATTTCGTTTTCTTAATAATATTATTACTTAGCTGCACCTGCTGCTGCTTTACCTGGTTTAATACGGAGTTGTTCTCCTTTAAATCTAACACCCTTTCCTTTGTAAACGTCTGGTTTACGCAATGACCTGATTTTAGCGGCAACTTGCCCTAACAGTTCTTTATCGGCTGATTCCAATGTTAAAGAAGGAGCTTTTCCTTTTTCAGCAGTAGCGCTTGCTTTAATTTCTTTGGGTAGTTCAAATATAATGGTATGCGAAAATCCCAGTGTCATATCAACTACCTGACCGGTAACCGCAACCCTGAAACCCACTCCTACTACTTCCTGCTCTGTTTTAAAACCTGTATTAACCCCGGTAATCATATTAGCTATTAATGAACGGTATAAACCGTGCATAGCTTTATGGCGTTTTTGTTCGCTCGGGCGGCTTAAAACAACTTCTCCGTTATCTACTTTTACATTGATATCGGGATCAATGCTGCGTGATAGCTGACCTTTAGGCCCTTTTACGTTAACCACGTTTTTAGCTATGGCAACTTCAACTCCTTTGGGTATGCTTATTGGTAATTTTCCTATGCGGGACATTTCTTCTTGTATTAAATAATATTAGTATACGTAACAAATTACTTCTCCACCAACACCTTGGGTACGGGCTTCCTTATCTGTCATAACACCTTTGGAGGTAGAAACGATTGCAATACCCAGTCCATTAAGAACCCTTGGTAAATTGTCGGCTCCAACATAACGGCGAAGACCCGGTGAACTTACCCTGTCTAATTTCTTGATAACCGGAAGACGGCCGGAATTGTTGTATTTCAAAGCAATTTTAATAATTCCTTGATGACCGGGTACTTCCTCAGTTTTGTAATTGAGGATGTATCCCTTTTCATGGAGGATACGGGTAATTTCCTTCTTCAGGTTAGAGGAAGGAATTTCTACCAGCCTGTGTTTTGCTTTGATTGCGTTACGCAGTCTTGTTAAATAATCAGCTATTGAGTCTGTCATGATATAATTGTTCTACTTAAATAATATTACCAACTTGATTTTGTTACCCCGGGTATTTTACCCATAAGTGCCATTTCTCTGAATACGTTTCTGCAAACACCAAACTGGCGGATATAGCCACGAGGTCTGCCGGTCATTTTACAACGGTTGCGGAGGCGAACTGCTGATGAATTGCGAGGCATCTTTGACAGTTCAACATAATTGCCTGCCTTTTTCAGTTCAGCTCTCTTAGCCGCATATTGTGCTACGAGCTTTTCTCTTTTTACCTGACGCGCTTTAACGCATTCTTTTGCCATATTGTTATTGTTTTTTTATTTGCCAGTCGGGCTCCGACTTAGTTTTCGTTAGTGTTTTCTTTCTTAAAAGGCATACCGAATTGTTCCAATAATGCCATTGCTTCTTCATTGGTGTTTGCTGATGTAACAAACGTAATATCCATACCCATTATCTTGGTTACTTTATCCATATTGATTTCCGGGAAGATAATCTGTTCTGTAATACCGAGCGTATAATTTCCATGCCCGTCAAATCCTTTGCGGTCAATACCTTTAAAGTCACGTATACGTGGTAACGATGCGGAAATAAGCCTGTCCAGGAATTCGTACATGGTATTACCGCGCAGGGTAACACGTACGCCCACAGCTACTCCTTTTCTGAGTTTAAAGTTTGCAATATCCTTGCGTGACTTAGCTGCAACAGCCTTTTGCCCAGCAATAGTTGTCATTTCAACTACAGCGCCTTCTCCCAGCTTCCTGTCGGAAACAGCCATACCGATACCTTGGTTCAGGCAAATCTTTTTCAGCTTGGGTACTTCCATTATGCTGCTATAGTTGAACTGCTTTTGTAAAGCAGGTACAACCTGTTTCAAATACTGTTCTTTTAATCGTGCGTTATATGTTTTGGTCTTGCTCATATGGCTTTAATTATTTAATGGCTTCGCCTGATTTTTTTGAAATTCTAACCAGTCTGCCTGTCTTTTCATCTAATGCTCTTCCAATTCGTGTTGGTGCTCCTCCTGTAGGATCCAGCAGCATCAAGTTTGAAATATGCACAGATGCTTCTTTCTTTACAATTCCACCTTTTGGGGTTTTTTGATTGGGCTTGGTGTGTTTGTGTACTATGTTTACGCCCTCTACAAATGCCCTGTAACGGTCGGTATCAATATCCAGTATTTTGCCCTCTCTCCCGCGGGAGTTCCCGGCCAATACTTTCACTAAGTCACCTTTTTTTAACTTTATTTTTATGTCTGCTTTTGTTTTCATGCCCTAAAAAATGGGGTTGCGAATTTAATCAATTTTTGGTTTGGTCTCTTCTTTTATTTAAAGTACTTCCGGTGCTAATGAAATGATTTTCATAAATTGCTTTTCACGCAACTCTCTTGCCACAGGACCGAAAATACGGGTTCCTCTTAATTCATCGGTATCATTAAGCAATACCACGGCATTGTCATCAAAACGGATAAAGGAGCCATCAGCACGCTTAATAGCCCTTCTGGTTCTTACCACAACAGCCTTTGATACGGTTCCGGCTTTAATACCACCGGTTGGAATAGCATCCTTAACGGTTATCACTATTTTGTCGCCTATACGGGCATATCTCATATTGCTATTTCCCAATACACGTATACATAGAGCTTCTTTGGCTCCACTATTATCGGCTACTACTAATCTGGACTCTTGTGTTATCATTTCTCGTTATATTAAGATTCTAATAATTCTTATTGTTACTTGGCTTTTTCAACCACTTTTACCAATCTCCAGCACTTGTTTTTGCTGAGTGGCCTGGTTTCGCCTATGGTTACTAAATCGCCTGTATGAGCTTCGTTCTTTTCATCATGTGCAAAGAACTTAGAAGTTCTTTTAATAAACTTGCCATACTTAGCATGTTTAATTCTTCTTTCAACACTTACAACAATGGTTTTATCCATTTTGTCGCTGGTTACTAAGCCTGTTTTTTCCTTACGGAGTTTACGGGTTTCGGTGGTAGTTGCTGTTTCTGTCATAATATTTTATTTGCGTGCGTCCGGCTTATTTTGCAGATGCTGCTTTTTTGTTTCTGGCGTTAGTTTCGGTAAGAAGTTGCGCAATCAGTTTCCTTTGTGCGGTAATTCTTGCAGGGTTTTCAATTGTAGAAACGGCGTGTTGAATTTTCAACTTGGTGATCAAAGCCTTTTCCTCTTTTAATCTTTCCCCTAACTCCTTATCGTTTAGTTTATGTATTTCTGAATTCTTTTTCATGTCTGTCTTTTTTATAATTTCTTATGCTTGTGCTTCTTCAACATATTCACGTCTAACAACAAATCTTGTGGTAATTGGAAGCTTGTGAGAAGCAAGGCGGAGCGCCGCTTTGGCTTCAGCCTGGGTTACTCCTTCCACTTCAAATAGAATCCTACCCGGTTTTACAACGGCCGACCAGAATTCCGGAGCTCCTTTTCCTTTTCCCATACGTACCTCAGCAGGTTTACGGGTAATTGGCTTGTCCGGGAAAATACGAATCCAGGCTTGTCCTTTACGTTGCATATGACGGGTTAAGGCAACACGGGCGGCTTCTATCTGCCTGTCTGTTATCCATGCGCCTTGAATAGCTTTTAATCCGAATGAACCGAATGCCAATTGATCGCCCCTTTTGGTATTACCCTTAGGTGGCATCTTGTGCATTTTACGGAATTTCGTTTTCTTTGGTTGTAACATTTCTTATTAATTGTAAATTGTCAATTCTTACTTGTTAATTACGCTTTGCTTCTATCTCCTCTGCCTCTGCCGCCTCTATCTCCACCACCTCTGTTATCTCTTCTGTCGCCTCCTCTATCTCCGCCTCTTTCTCTTCTATCTCCGCCACCGCCTGCATTAAATTTCAGGTTTTTCTTTTCCTTCATCATTCCGATATTTGGAGAAAGGTCACGCTTTCCATAGATTTCACCTCTGCAAATCCATACTTTAATACCAATTCTACCGTATGTAGTATGCGCTTCGCAAACTGCATAGTCTATATCTGCACGAAATGTATGCAGGGGGGTACGACCTTCTTTAAATGTTTCGGAACGTGCAATATCTGCACCTTCTATACGGCCTGATACACGGATTTTGATTCCATCGGCACCCATGCGAATGGTAGTGGAAACAGCTGTTTTAACGGCTCTTTTGTAGAATATACGGCCTTCAATCTGACGGGCAATGCCTTCTCCAACAAGACGGGCATCTAATTCAGGACGTTTAATTTCAAATATATTGATTTGAATTTCTTTCTTGGTGATTTTCTTTAACTCTTCTCTTAGCTTATCAACTTCCTTGCCACCCTTACCAATAATGATGCCTGGACGTGATGTATTGATAGTAACAGTAATGAGCTTAAGGGTTCTTTCAATTATGATGCGAGAAATGGCTCCTTTAGGAAGACGTGCAAGAAGATAATTGCGAATCAATTCATCTTCTACCAGCTTATCAGCATAATGATCGCCGCCGTACCAGTTAGAATCCCATCCTTTGATGATTCCGAGGCGAATTCCTATAGGGTTTACTTTTTGTCCCATTGTTTGGTTTTTATAATATTATTCTTCTGTTGTTGTATCGTTTGTCTCTACTACTTCCGCTACTTGTGGTTCTTCCAGTAATTCTTCTCCCGCTGCATTTGAATGACCGGCCAATTCAGCTCTCTTGTTTACCGCAAGAATGATGTGGTTCGAACGTTTGCGGATGCGGTAAGCTCTTCCTTGCGGAGCCGGGCGGAAACGCTTTAAAATAGGCGCACCGTCAACTCTGCATTCGCTAACATATAATCCGGCATCTTCTGCTCTTTCGCCTGACTTTGCTTCAAAATTGGCTATAGCCGAACGAAGCAGTTTTTCCATCTTTTTTGCGGCATGTTTCGGACTGAAATGAAGTATGTTCAATGCTTTATACACATCTACATCTCGTATAAGTTCAGCCACAAGATTCATCTTGCGGGGTGATGTGGGGCAATTGCTAAGCTTAGCCACATAAGTGGTTTTCATTGCTTCTTTTCTCGCGTTTGCCGTATTTTGTTTTCTTGAGCCCATTGTTTATGCTATATTAAATTCTTTAGTTTTACGATGCTGGTGATGCTTCTGCTTTACGGTGTCCTGCGTGACCTCTGTAGGTACGTGTTGGTGCAAATTCACCTAATTTGTGTCCTACCATGTTTTCGCTGCAATAAATAGGGATAAACTTGTGCCCGTTATGAACTGCAAATGTATTTCCTACAAACTCAGGAGAAATTGTACTGCGGCGAGACCAGGTTTTAATAACCCCTTTCTTACCGGCTTTATTCATTGCGGTAACTTTCTCTTCCAGTTTAAAATCTATAAAAGGTCCTTTTTTAATTGAACGTGCCATGCTATATTAGTTTTATGCTATTTTTTTCTTCTTTCAAGAATGTATTTACTAGTGCTCTTCTTGGGGTTGCGGGTTTTGTAACCTTTTGCAGGGATACCTCTTCTGGAGCGTGGATGACCTCCTGAAGCCTTTCCTTCTCCACCACCCATTGGGTGATCTACAGGGTTCATTGTTACACCACGGTTACGGGGCCTGCGACCTAACCACCTTCTGCGTCCAGCTTTACCGTGCACTTCAAGGCTATGGTCAGGATTGGATACGGAACCAACGGTAGCCATACATGCTGCAAGCACCATGCGGGTTTCGCCGGAAGGCATCTTTAAAATTACGTAGTTTCCGTCACGGGCATTTAAGTTAGCATAAGTGCCTGCTGCGCGGGCTAATTTAGCTCCTTGTCCCGGACGCAATTCAATATTATGAACAGTTGTACCAAGTGGCATTTCGCCTAGTTTAAGGGCATTGCCCACATTCGGGACTACTCCTTTGCCAGATAACAATTTGCTTCCCACTTTTAATCCATGTGGAGCAATGATATAACGTTTTTCACCATCAGCGTAATGCAGCAAAGCAATACGGGCTGTACGGATTGGATCATATTCAATGGTTTTTACAACACAGGGAATATTATGCTTATCTCTTTTGAAATCGATTTCCCTGTATCTGTGTTTATGACCGCCACCAATATAGCGCATAGTCATTTTACCGGTATTGTTACGTCCGCCTTTGTTACGCATTGGGCGAAGCAGGCTCTTTTCGGGCTTGCTAGCCGTAACGTCTTCAAAGCTATCTGTAAGCTGATAACGTTGTGACGGTGTTAGTGGTCTTGTTTTCTTTAATGACATTCTGTTATTTTTTTAAAAATCCCTATTCTATTTATTGCCAGTCGGGCTCCGACTATATGTTACTGTAAAAATCTATTGCGTCTCCTTGTTTCAATTCTACCAAGGCTTTTTTAAATTTACCTACCCTTGCTCTTTGTACTCCGCTGCGTTTCATGCGGCTCTTTACTTTACCAGGAGTATTCATGGTACGAATACCGGTAACTGTAACATTGTACATCTTTTCAACAGCTTCTTTTATTTCAATTTTGTTGGCTTTGGTGGCAACATAAAACCCGTAGCGATTGAATTTTTCGGCTTGCTTGGTCATTTTCTCTGTAAGAAGAGGCTTTACTATTATACTCATGGCTTATTGTGCGCTTAAAACGGTTTCGATTACTGGAATTGATTTTTCTGAAAGGACAAGCTGGCTGCAATTAAGAATATCCAATGTATTCAGGTCGCTTGCCTGAGCCACCTTAAAACCTTCCAGATTACGTGAAGATAGAATTACATTTTTATCCATATTTGACAAAACAAGCAATACCTTTCTTGTATCAAAGCTCATATTTTGAAGAAGTTCAATACATTGCTTGGTTTTCGGAGCCTCAAATGTGAAGTCTTCAATTATGGTTATTTTCTTATCTAATGCTTTTTGAGAAAGAGCCGATTTACGGGCTAATCTTTTCAATTTAATGTTCAACTTAAAGCCATAATCACGTGGACGTGGTCCATGTGCGCGGCCATTACCATAAACAGGGTTTTTAATACTTCCTGCACGTGCACCACCGGTACCCTTTTGCCTTTTAAGCTTTTTGGTACTGCCTGAGTGTTCGTTGCGTTCTTTCACCTTATGTGTTCCTTGGCGGCCATTGGCTTGTATTTGCTTCACGTCAAGGTATATAGCATGGTCGTTAGGAGTGATGGCAAAAATCTCATCATTTAACTTGGCCTTTTTGCCAGTCTCCTTGCCTTTTGTATTAATTATATTCAGTTCCATTTTCTAATTTTATTTTATTGCTTATTGCCTGTTGGGCTCCGACTATTTTTCTACTACAACATATGAACCATTATATCCGGGAATAGAACCCTTCACTAATAGTACGTTCTTTTCGGGAAGAATTTTAAAAATGCTCAGATTTTGTGCCTTTGCCCTTACTCCACCTGTTCTTCCGGCTTGTTTTTTACCAGGCCAAACACGTGATGGAAAGGATGATGCACCGGCAGAACCGGGTGCACGTTGACGATCATGCTGACCGTGTGTACGAGAGCCCACTCCACTAAATCCCCATCTTTTAACAACACCTTGAAAACCTTCACCTTTAGAGGTTCCGGCTATATCAACAAAGTCACCTTCATTAAATAAGGTAACATCCACAATTTCACCTGCTTTCAGCTCCTTTTCAAAGTGACGGAACTCCATTACCCGTTTTTTGCCGGTAGTGCCCGCTTTTTTAAAGTGGCCTTGTTCGGCTTTAGGGGTGTGTTTATCGGTTGCGTCTTCAAAACCTAATTGAATAGCCGTATAGCCGTCAATTTCCTTGGTTTTAACTTGTGTAACAACGCAAGGGCCTGCTTGAATAACGGTGCATGCAAAAAAGTTGCCTGCTTCATCCGCTAAGCGGGTCATTCCAATTTTTCTACCTATCAATCCTGACATTTCTTTACTTATATTATAGGTTATTTTATATCTACTTCAACACCGCTGGGCAATTCAAGCTTCATTAAAGCATCAATTGTCTTCGATGAGCTTATGTATATGTCCATCATGCGTTTATACGCGCAAACTTGAAACTGTTCACGTGCCTTTTTGTTCACGTGGGGTGAACGCAAAACGGTAAAGATTTTCTTATCGGTTGGAAGTGGAATAGGTCCGCTAACAACTGCTCCGGTCTGGCGAATGGTCTTGATGATTTTCTCAACAGACTTATCTACCAGGTTGTGGTCGTAAGATTTGAGCTTTATTCTTATTTTTTGGTTCATTGTATGTATATAATATGATTATGCTAATGCTTTTTTACCTTGTGCTTGTGCTATAACGGCTTCGGAAATGTTCTTAGGGGTTTCTGCATAGTGCGAAAACTCCATGGTAGAAGCAGCTCTTCCGGATGATAAGGTACGTAATGTTGTTACATAACCAAACATTTCGGAAAGAGGAACCTGTGCTTTAATAACCCTTGCTCCATGGCGTTGATCCATACCTTGCATTTGTCCGCGGCGTTTATTTAAGTCACCTACAATGTCACCCATATAATCTTCCGGAGTAACAACTTCAACATTCATGATAGGTTCAAGAATAATAGGACGGGCTTTTCTCATAGCCTCACGGTATGCGGAACGGGCGCAAATTTCAAAGGATAACGCATCCGAGTCAACTGCGTGGAAACCGCCATCAATAAGGCTTACTTTAAGACTGTCTACAGGGAATCCGGCTAATACACCATTTGACATGGATGCTTTAAATCCTTTTTCAACTGCGGGTATAAATTCACGCGGAATATTACCGCCTGTAATTTCATTTTCGAATTGTAAGCCAAGTTTGCCTTCATCAACAGGGCCAATAACCACTGTCATATCAGCATACTTACCACGACCACCGGATTGTTTCTTATATAACTCACGGTGTTCAATTTCCTTGGTAATGGCTTCCTTATAAGCAACCTGAGGAGCGCCTTGGTTACATTCTACCTTAAACTCGCGTTTCATACGGTCAAGCAGAATTTCAAGGTGAAGCTCACCCATACCGCTCAATACGGTTTGCCCTGATTCTTCATCGGTACGAACCCGGAAAGTAGGATCTTCTTCAGAAAGTTTACCAAGTGCAACACCCATCTTCTCAAGATCAGCCTGGGTTTTAGGTTCAACAGCAATAGAGATAACAGGCTCTGGGAAGGTCATTTGCTCTAAAGTAATAGGGAATTTCTCATCGCAAAGTGTATCTCCGGTACGGATATTTTTAAATCCAACAGCTGCACCAATATCCCCGGCAATAATTTCATCAATAGGGATTTGCTTGTTAGCATGCATCTGGAATATACGGGAAATACGTTCCTTATCACCGGTACGTGTGTTCAATACATAAGAACCGGATTTAAGCGTACCTGAATAAACACGGAAATACGCCAAACGGCCCACAAAAGGGTCGGTAGTAATTTTAAATGCAAGACCTGCGAATTTACCATCAGGGTCAGCTGACCTTTCTTCTTCCAAATCGGTATCAGGGTTAATACCTTTTACCGGAGGAAGATCCATTGGACTTGGCAAGTAAGCCATAACAGCATTCAACATAGGTTGAACACCTTTATTTTTAAATGAAGAACCGCAAAGCACAGGGGTAATAGTCATATTAATAGTACCCTGACGCAATACATTATTTATTTCTTCTTCGGTGATAGAGTTTGGATCTTCGAAGAACTTCTCCATCATCTTATCGTCATATTCAGCAACGCTTTCCACCATCTTAGCTCTCCATTCGGCAGCCGATTCTTTCAAATCCGGTGGAATTTCAGCATATTCCCAGCTGGCTCCTAAATCGTCGCCCAGCCAAACAACAGCTTTATTTTTAACAAGATCAATAACTCCTTTAAAAAGTTCTTCCGAACCAATAGGTATTTGAATTGGAACAGGATTAGCTCCGAGTTTATCCTTAATTTCCTTTACGGCATTAAAGAAATCAGCTCCTGCCCTATCCATTTTATTTACGAATGCTATACGTGGAACGCCATATTTATTAGCCTGGCGCCATACTGTTTCTGATTGAGGTTCAACACCGCCAACAGCACAGAAAAGACCAACAGCACCATCCAATACACGCAGAGAACGTTCTACCTCAACGGTAAAATCCACGTGACCGGGAGTATCAATAATATTGATTTTATATTTCTGTCCTTTATAATCCCAAAACACACGAGTTGCAGCAGAGGTAATGGTAATACCCCTTTCCTGCTCCTGAACCATCCAGTCCATAGTAGCAGAACCATCATGCACCTCTCCTATTTTATAGTTTACACCGGCATAAAACAGAATACGCTCGGTAGTGGTAGTCTTACCGGCGTCAATATGCGCCATAATTCCTATATTTCTTGTCAGATGTAGATCAGCCATAATTTCTTTTTCTTACTTAATTAAAATCTAAAGTGCGCAAAAGCCTTGTTAGCTTCTGCCATACGGTGTGTATCTTCTTTCTTCTTGTATGCTGAACCTTCTTCCTTAGCGGCAGCCATAATTTCGCCAGCCAACTTGTCCATCATAGTTTTTTCTTTGCGAAGGCGTGAATAGTCCACCAGCCATTTCATAGCCAAAGCAACTTTACGGTCAGGACGAACTTCCAACGGTATTTGATAGTTAGCACCACCCACCCTGCGGCTTTTTACTTCCACAGCCGGTGATACATTAGCGATAGCCTTTCTCCAAACCTCCAAGCCGTCTTCTTTGGTCACTTCCTGAACTTTTTCAATAGCGCCGTAAAAGATGTTGTAAGCGGTGTTCTTTTTGCCGCTATCCATCAGGTTGTTTACAAAACGGGTAACCTGTTTGTCGTTAAACTTAGGGTCGTTTAGTAAAATTCTTTTTTTTGCTTTGCCTTTTCTCATGTTATATTGTTGTCAGTAATCTGTAATCAGTTTATTTTTTAGCTGCAGCGGCTGCACCTGCTTTAGGTCTCTTGGTTCCATATTTGCTGCGACTTTGTTTGCGGTTATCAACACCACCTGTATCCAATGTTCCACGAACAATATGGTAACGAACACCCGGAAGGTCTTTTACCCTGCCTCCACGCACCAATACAATACTGTGCTCCTGTAAGTTATGTCCTTCTCCGGGTACATAAGCAATAATTTCCTCTTTGTTGGTCAAGCGTATCTTGGCCACCTTGCGCAATGCGGAGTTTGGCTTTTTAGGCGTAGTGGTATATACGCGGATGCAAACACCCCTGCGTTGTGGACACCTGTCTAATGCACCAGACTTGCTTTTATACTTAGCCTTGGTTCTGCCTGTGCGAATTAACTGTTGTATTGTTGGCATTGATTATCTTGGTTTTCTGATAGTTAGCTATAATAAATAATATCCCCCACCTATTTTTTGGGGTTGCAAAGGTAGTAATTAATCAATTCCAACCTACATATAGGGCATTTTTTTTCAACAGGTTGTTAGTTATGTTGAATTTTGGGTGTGGAAGTTTTGAAGGGAAAATGGAGGATTTTTTGGGAAAGGAAATAGAAAATAAAAGGACAAAAACCATCTTTTTTTAAAGCGCTGACCATGTTGAGCCATTCCATTGCACAATATTATTTGCACTTGTTATTCCGGCCTGACTAAAGGACCCGCCTGCGATTAAATTTCCGTTATAAAAAGTAAGAGCAGAAACAGGGCCATTAATTCCCGGTACAGGTGCAACGGGAGTGACTGGGGACTGTTATACCTTTTTCTCACACGCAGAAAAAACAACACAAATAAAAATAAAATAGAAATATCTTTTCATTTATCCTTTAACGCAATTTGATTTCGAAATGATAAACAAAGATATGAAAATGATTTTATGGTGTTCTCTTTCTATAGGTTTGGCTGGCTTCAGGCCATTTCGTCATCATGCTGCAAATGTTTTTACAATTTATGATACTTTCAAATAAACGTCTTCTTTTTTATTGAACTTCGTATGAAATCCGCAATCCGGTTAAAGCTTTTACACCCGAAGCATGCCAGGAAGTAAGTACCCCTGAATTATTAGCACAGGAAGCAATATTACTGCCGGCTGTACAAGAAATTACTCCGGCGTATGCGTTTGCACCATTATCGGTGTATTGTCCAAATATCAGAAAGTCAGAATTCTTTGGAATGAAAGGCAATGTAAAGGTTGTGGTAGTCGCATTAGAAGTACCAGAAATATTGACATCTACTTGGCATATTTTATGTGTTATGGTGTATTTGCAAGTCTGGGTTGGTGTGCCTGAATATCCGGTTATAGCGCTTGTCCATCCAATGCTGGAACCCAGGGAAACGCTATCGACCTTTCTCCCACTCGACGTATTTATGCAAAAACATTGTGTAGTATCACCTGCATGTTGGTAAATCCACGTTTCGCCAATGTATTTTGGGGTATAAATACCCGTATGAATCGGTATTACAAGCGAATCGGCTGCAAAATGTACTTGTGTAGTTATCCCGGCAGGCGACATAACTTCCGTTAAATTACTTTTGTTTAAGCCTCCGCAGGTAAATTTAATACTATCAACACCATTGGCGGCAGCATTAACCGTACCAATATCTACGTTTGATTTATTACTATAAAAATATACATCTCCCGGACTTTGAACTGAATAGCCACCCTGACTATAGGTAGAAGAATTTATACCCAGATCTCCATAATGGGTGCTGTCCTGATCATCGTTTACTATTAAGTCTGTACTTGCATTTCCACCGTTGTTGGTGTTTTGCAATAGTAATTGATAATAGCTGTTTACACTCCCAAAGAAATTAGCGCTGGAGAAGCTTTGAAATGTTCCATTTCCTAAAACAAGTGTATTATGATTGCTATTCCATGTCATATTAGTGGTGCTTGTAAGCGGTGATGTGGAAGTGGGTCCTTCAAAAATCAGCGCATTCGGATTATAAGTGGAAGAACCTGTTCCACCAGATCCAACACCCATGGAACCCCATTGAGGTGCCACTCCCGCCCCTTGTGAAATTAAAGCTTGCCCAATGGCACCTGCATTATATGCAGCACCATAATAAGGCATAAAAGCTCCTGTAAATTCGTGTTGTGTAACAGCGCTATTTCCAAATACCATGGTGTTGCTTGCAGTTGCTGTGGCTCCCGCGCCAATTGCGGTGGCATTGGTAAAACCATTAAAGGATACGTTAGCTCCGGAACCAATCGCTGTATTATAACTTCCTGCCGTGTTAGCACTTAGTGAATTATAACCCAACGCTGTGTTATTATTACCTGTTGTTGTACCGTAAAGTGCAGAATAACCTTCGGCAGTATTTAAGTTTCCTGTAGAATTATAGCGCATAGCATATTCTCCAACAGCAGTGTTTTGATTACCGTTGGATGTTGAAGTTGGATTATTTGCAAAAAGCGCTGAATTGCCGACTGCAACGTTACCACTGTTAAAAGTAGTGCCATATACTTGTGTATATATGGTACTGTCACCAATTGCAGTATTACCGCTTAATGTAGTGTTACTGACAAGTGCGCGATAGCCGTCAGCTGTATTACCTCCTCCATAGGTAGTAAATCCAAGTGCATTAACCCCGGTAGCCGTATTCTGTGAGCCTATAGTATTGGAAGAAAGTGCGTTATAACCAGTGGCCGTATTGTTGATTCCGGTATTTGTATAAAGTGCATTATATCCGATAGCCGTATTATAGCTGCCTGTAATATCTTTATAAAGTGCTTCATAACCCAGAGCTGTATTCCAGTTTCCGCTGTTGTTGGTATAGAGTGCTTGATAACCTGTTGCAGTGTTGTCAACACCTGTAGCATTGGAAGCTCCTACTGCATACCCTACACCTGTATTGCCTGTTCCTGTGGTGTTGCCATAAAAAGCGCTATCTCCAATGAATACGCCTTGATCTGCTGTATTATTATATCCTGCATTGCTACCAATAGCTGTGTTACTGCTTCCGGTTTGATTAGAAGTTAATGCACTCCAGCCATCTGCTGTATTGTAGAAGCCCGAGGTAGTCGCCGCCATGGAATTATATCCAGTTGCTGTACCAAAATAGCCGGTTCCCGAATAATCGGCCTGATATCCTATGGCCGTATTTTGCCCTCCTGCTATATTATGATAAAGAGATGTATACCCTAACGCTGTATTACTATTTCCGGTGGTGGTCAACCCTAAAGACTGGTAACCGACCGCTGTATTTCTTATACCTGATATATTGGAGTATCCGGCGCTATCACCTATAAATACAACATAATCGGCATTTGAATTATAACCCGCATAGTGACCTGCCGCAAAAGAACCGCTTGCTGTTATATTGGCCTGCAAGGCTCGAGTTCCTATGGCAGTATTATGCGAACCTGTTGTATTGTTTAATAAGGCACCAAAACCAACGGCTTCATTGGCACCTGTAGTGTTATTATAAAGTGCGCTATCGCCAATGGCTGTAATCCTGCTATTCAGGTTAGAATAACCTGCATAATCACCTACTGCAGTTATACTGGATCCAGTCATATTGGAAAAAGAGGCAAGAATACCTATAGCTGTGTTATTAATACCCGTGGTGTTTTTATATAAAGTGCTGTCGCCTATGGCAGAATTTGAATGCCCCGTTGTATTACTGAAAAGAGCTTCATGCCCATGTGCATTGTTACCCCATCCCGAAATATTGCTGTATAAAGAACGTCCACCTACTGCCGAATTATAATCGCCCGTAGTATTATTAACAAGGGCATAATTACCCCAGGCGTCATTATTATGCCCTGTTGTAATATTGCCCAAATCACCTAATCCAGCACTAATACAGGAGTGGTTAATATTAAATAGCATCCGTTGCTTACCGTTGACTTTTATTTCAAAGGGAACGCTGTCATTGGTGCCTATATAATTTGTTCCTACTGTAGTTCCTGAATTTCCTGTAAGCAGCCAGGCGTTGTTTGCTGCCGAAACATTTACCCAGGTTGAACCGCTCCAATAATAATACCCGATGGGTTGTGAGCCATTCATATTATATACCATCAAGCCTGTGTCCATAGTAGTTGCTGCATTTATAATAGGCGGACTAAATGTAGCTAATGAAGCGCCCAATGTTACATGGGGAATCAGGAGGCCCATATCATAGGCATTGCCTGTATTCAAATCTAAAATTGCATTTCTACTTGGAGTTGCACCAGTAGTATTTATGCCGACATTCTGTGCAAATACGCCTGAGGCCATACACAGAAAAAACATTCCGGTAACTTTCTTTAACATGCTTCCTTTAATTTTATGGTTAGAACTTTCTTTTAACTTTTACAAAAATGCTTATTAAATATAACCTGTGCGTCAATATGTATCATATTATAACATGATATATATCATACATAAATGATAATAAGGGAATTTTTTCCTTATAATCATCGACGCAAAAAAAAGAGCCGGTATTGTATACCGGCCCATTAACTAAGTTATAACTACGCTTTTTATTCGTAAGCTATTGTCGCTGCTGCCCCTTTAAAAGTCCTAGCTTATTAAGGCTTTCTAATCGCGACTGAAATTCCTTTTCAAGCGCATCTCGTTTATATAATTGAGAATAATAACCCAGCGACTCAAGAATTGATTCGTATTGTTGTGTAAAGTCTGAATAATAGCTGGCACTAAATCCGGTAAGCGTATTGTAATAAATGAGGTCTTTCTCATTAACTGCAAAAATCTCCTTAGCCAGCGCATCTCCTTTTGCCACATCACCTGCTTGATAGTAACACCTGTCAATCATTACAATAGAACCATCGTAGGGGCAACTTTGTTCCGATATGGAATCCATACACATGTTCAAAACCTTAATGGCAGAATCTTTCTTGTTTTCATTTAATAAAGCATCCGCAAGGGTACTAGCCTGATATCTGAGCTCCGTAGCCATTCGGCGGATATTTTCATCCAGGTAAATACCGCTTCCCATATTACCCCAATGGAATTTATTAACCATATTATCATACATCTGGTCAACTCCTACACGTGGATTATCGCGAACATTGGCCCCTAAATTTTTTATAGGGGTAAGCAAGTAAACCATTCCCTGTAATTGGAAATATCGTTGAAGGCCCATATAAGCTTCTGATCCCGAAGTAACGGCAAAGCACATAGGTCTTTTCCAATCGTTGTGAGCTATTGCATCAAGCACCATCAATGTACTTCTTGTAATATTTCCTCCCGAAAAATCCCAATCTATTTCAGAAGGGATGCTATCATATAGCTTTTTGTCTATTACGCCGCTGCTGATTACCTCGGCCTTATCAACAGACAATTTGAATTTTTTGGTAGGAAGGTAGTTTTCCATTTGCCTGTTCGACATTTCGATTTTATCTGCTGCGTTATCGCTTTTTATAAAATCAATCACCGTTGACAAATCAATATATTGGCCCGGTTTATGTAGCCTTCCTTCGGGGTTATCATAATACAGAAGATAGTCGCGTGTACCGTCCCTGTATTCGTCATGTGTGAGAGAAAAAGGCATACGGTCGGAGGTATATGCTTTATGATTCATTTGATCAACATACCAACCCATTCCAAGAAGCTCCAAATTACAAACCCGAACATCGGTACGTATACCTTCTACTTCCTGTGCATACCAGAGCGGGAAGGTATCATTATCCCCATCGGCAAATAATATGGCATTCGGTGGACAGGATTGCAAATAATCGATAGCCAGATCCCGGGTGGTAGTTCGTTTTGACCGGTCATGGCTGGTCCATTCGGCATGTGCCATAAGTGCAGGAACTATAAGACATACTACCGTTGTAAGAACAGCCAGCATCTTTTTGCGCCCTTCATCAGCGGCAAGCTTTTCAGAAATAAGGTCAAATAATGCAAGTACACCTAAGCCAATCCAGATGGAAAAGGCAAAAAAAGAACCGACATAAGAGTAATCTCTTTCTCTTGGCTCATAAGGCTTTTGGTTCAGAAACAAAATAACGGCAATTCCTGTGAAAAAAAACATGGCCAATACGATGGTGAATCTTTTAGGGTCTTTTTTTGCGTGGTAAAAGAAGCCCAATAATCCTAAAATTAAAGGTATTCCATACATTGCGCTGCGTGCACCGTTTTTCGCAAGTTCAACAGGTTGGTTATCTTGTGGCGCCCATAATCCGTCAATAAAAGGAATTCCTGTAATCCAGTTTCCATGCAGGTTATCCGGAGGATCAAGTCCTTGTATATCATTCTGCCTTCCGCAAAAATCCCATAACAGGTAACGGAAATACATAAAACCCAACTGATACCTAAAGAAATAGTGAAGATTATTGGAAATAAATTTCGGGCGATCTATAACTTGTCTGTTACCCTCCTGATCAGTATATGGTATCTTGTCAAAGTCGGTTCCGCCCCAATTCCTATATCCATGCGGATGTCCTTCAGAACCATCCCATTCGCGGGCAAATATACCGCATAACTCCGGCGCATACTTTCCCGATTCATTTTCATACGCTACAACATACTTACCTTTCTTTTCATCCTTTATGTATACAGGTCCTTCATCATTGTATCCTATAACAGGCGCTGTATAATATTGGCCATAGAAACTCGGAAAGTCTCCGTATTGCTTGCGATCCAGATAATCCTTCAGTGTTAAGGTATTGGTAGGGGCTCCTTCATTTAACGGAGGATTGGCATTGGCGCGAATTACTATCATTATATAGGTGCTGTAACCAAGAAACAAAACGGCAATGCACATAACTGCAATGTGTGTGCCCGGCTTATTATTCCTTTTGGCATACATAAGTCCCCATACTATCAAAGCGGCTATGGTTAGCCCGTAAATAAGAACACCGCTGTTAAACGGCAACCCGATTGAATTAACAAAGAAAAGCTCAAACCATGTTGCCGCAGCAATTAAGCCCGGTATAACCAATGATTTTACAGCACCAAGTATTACAATAGCTGCTACCGAAGCGGCCAGAAGCCTTTGCTTGTCTTCGTTTTTGGTAACCATTTTTAGCAGAGCTGAAGCCCATTTCGGGGTTGTACTGTTTTGATTGTCCCTGTAAAAGTATAAGAACACGATAGCCGGAATTACCAATATACAAAGCATATGTACGCCAATAGATAATCCTACTAAAAAACTGATGAAAACAACCCAACGTTCCGGCTCTTTTGAACTGGACATTTTAGTAGCGCACCAAAACATAAGTGTGGAAGAAAAAAGCGAAGCCGACCATACGGAGGCTTCCACGGCCGAGAACCAAAACGAATCGGCGAAAATAAAACTCACAGCTCCAATAAATGCACTGCCCAGCACAGCTAACATGGTGGCATCCGTCAATTCGCCTTTGCGGGTCATAGTTTTTTTGGCGAAAAAACTGATTGACCAAAAAAGAAATAAGATGGTAAATGAACTTAATACGCCACAACACCGGTTTACAACAGGAGCTACCTTATGTACGTCTCCAAAACTTAACAAAGATACAATATGTTGAAATAATTGAAGAAAGGGTTCACCCGGTGGGTGACCTACTTCCAGCTTGTAATATACGGCAAGGTTTTCGCTGCAATCCCAAAAACTGGCGGTGGGTTCCACCGTACTCCAGTAAACAAATACGGCAATAAAAAACACACACCACCCTATGATGGTATTTAGCTTGGAATATTTTTGTTCAATTAATGAATTTGTGCCGTTTGGCATAGCTTTAATGAATTAGTTAGATAGGGTGGCGAAGATAAATAATAATTCCATATTATCGAAATCAAGAAAGTACATATATTTACAACGTGAATTAATACGCCAATTTTGAACGACAAGAAGTTTACAGAAGAAGAATTAGTAGCATCGTTGAAAAACGGTGACCAGAATGCATTGGGTTTTCTGTACGATAACTATTCTGCAGCGTTATTCGGAGTGATTGTGCGAATTGTAGAATCACAGGAAAATGCGGAAGACGTTCTTCAGGAAGTATTTGTTAAAATATGGAAAAATATATCTTCTTACGACAAGTCTAAGGGTAAGCTTTATACCTGGCTCATTAATGTAGCCCGGAACTCGGCTATTGATAGCCTCAGAGTAAAAGGACATAAGATTAAAAGCCAAATCCAGAGCCTCGATAATTCCGTAAATAATATAAATAAACAGCATAGTATAACTATCTATCCAGATCACATTGGATTGAAAACTTTGGTTAGTAAAATGAAACCGGAATACAGGCAACTTATTGACAAGCTTTATTTTGAGGGATATACACAGGAAGAAGCAGCGGAAGAATTAAATATACCTATTGGAACTGTAAAAACACGCATCAGGGCAGCAATCGGCCAGCTAAGAGAAATTTTTATGGAGAACGAAGCTATAAAATGAACAGCAACGAATACATTGCATCGGGATTGTTAGAAGCCTATGTTCTTGGTCTTGCCAGCCCTGAAGAAAGGAAGGAAGTGGAAAAGTATGCCTCTTTATATCCTGAAATAAAACTGGAATTAGAGGATATAGAAAAAGCCATAAATATGTATACTTCCGAATACAGTATAAAGCCACCCTCCTATTTAAAGGAAAAAATATTTAAAAGGATTATTAACGAAACAATAACATCTTCCCCCACGGGCATAAAAAGCATCCATAATACAACTCATGCCAACAAGCAGAATTTTTCTTATTGGTCAATAGCTGCATCGTTCCTGGTTTTAGTAAGTGGGGGTTTCGCAATCCATTTTGGAATAAGGGCCGGCAAACTGGACAGTTCACTAAGTATAATGAATAAAGAAAATTCAGCACTTTCCGATAGTATAAAAGTTATTTCCTCCGGCTTAGCTCAATTGCAAAGCGATGCTGCTATTTTGAAAGATCCCATGTATAAAATAGTGGAATTAAAAGGATTAAAAGCTGCACCGGAATCCAAGGCAATGGTATGCTGGTGTCCGGCAGACAAAAAAGTATATGTGGAAATAGATAAACTTCCTGCGGCTCCGCAAGGAATGCAATATCAGCTTTGGGCCATTGTTGACGGAAAACCGGTTAGCGAAGGTATGTTAACCATGGGCAATGGATTACATGCCATGAAAGATGTTGACAATGCACAGGCATTTGCAATAACCCTCGAAAAGGAAGGTGGAAACCCAACACCTAAGGGCGAAATGTATGTAATGGGAACAATTTAATTTACCTATTTAACATTCTTAAACATATTTATAAATCCAATTACTCAAAGACATCGTAACTTAGATACTATTAAAATTTTAACCCATGAAAAATCGCCTGCTACTTACCGCTGCAACACTAATATGTACCTTTGCAAGTAGTATTTACGGTTGCGGAAACTCCTCTAAAAATGACCCGTCTAACTCAGCTAAAAACACACCAGATACTATGACTCAAAACACATCCCCCGGCCAGAATAAAAACCTTGAAACAGCCATTTTTGCAGGTGGTTGCTTTTGGGGTATGCAATATTATTTTGAAAAAGCCAAAGGCGTAACCAACACCGTTGTTGGATATATTGGCGGACATGTTGCAAATCCTTCCTACGAGCAGGTTTGCAGCCATACATCAGGGCATTATGAAGCAATTCAGGTTACCTATGACCCTACTATTACCAGCTATGAAGAAATGGCGAAACTATTTTTCGATATACACGATCCTACCCAGACCAATGGACAAGGGCCTGATATTGGTCAACAATATATGTCGGTTGTATTTTATGCAAACGACTCTCAAAAACAAATAGCCCAAAATCTGATTGACAAGCTTACAAAGAAAGGAATGAAAGTTGCCACGTCCCTTAAACAGGCAACCACCTTCTACCCGGCAGAAGAGTATCATCAACATCATTATGACCATGAAGGTACAACACCTTATTGCCATCATTATATAGACAAGTTTAATTAAGTAATTTACCGACTGGATCTTACCTTAATCTGTATAAAAAGGACATCCAATAGGGTGCCCTTTTTTTTTATAGTTCATCCGGAGTCTTTTCTTCTTTATATTTGTTCTATAATAAAATCCTTTATGATAAAACTGCCAAGCATTAAATCACTCCTGACCCAAATTGGCAGTATAGTAAAGCGATTTCCTTTTGTGGTAATCAGTGCGTTTTTACTCACTGCTTCTTTCACTTACATTACTCATCAGGGCCTGAATTTTAAAGATCCTTATTCTTTTTTCTGGACTAAACTTTCTATGTGCAGCGCACTTGGACTAAGCTTGTTCCTTGCCACCACGCTTCTATCGGAAGCAAAAGAATACTCCCTGAAAGGAAAGATACTAGCACAATTTATTACGCTGGCTTTTATACTGGCTTATTATTTTTCAATAGAGAAATATGAAAATTTTAACCTTGATTCATTCACCCGTTACTCGCTTTATATAATAGCCGCTCATTTATTTGTCGCTTTTTCAGCATTTACAAGTTCCAATCAAATAAACGGGTTCTGGCAATTCAACAAAACTCTCTTTCTGCGTTTTCTATTATCGGCCCTTTACACAAGCGTGTTATACGGAGGTATTGCTCTTGCCTTCTGGCTGATAGATGAACTGCTTCATTTTAAAATAGAATACACCAAATATTTATACATATGGTATGTACTTGCGGGAGTTTTAAATACCTTTATTTTTCTGGCAGGTGTACCTAAAGACTTGTCAGCATTGGAAAATGACATCTCTTATCCCAAAGGGCTTAAAGCATTTACACAATTTGTTTTGCTGCCGCTAATAACGTTATATCTCCTCATTCTTTATGTTTATTTCGGTAAAATAATCATCCACTGGAACCTGCCCAAGGGGTATGTTTCCTATTTGATTGTTAGCTTTTCCTTCATGGGAATTCTCTCCCTATTGCTAATATATCCTTTAAGAGACACGGAGGAAAATAAATGGATTAAAATATTTTCCAAATGGTTTTATGTGGCCCTGTACCCCTTAATAATTTTGCTGGGAATTTCTATTTACCAGCGTATCGCTGAATATGGAATTACTGAAAACCGTTATTTTATTCTGGTGCTTGCTGCCTGGCTGGTAATCATTGCATCTTATTTCTTATTAAGCAAAAAAGAAAATATAAAAATTATACCTGTTACCTTGTTCGCTATTGCAATACTTACTTCAGCCGGGCCCTGGGGAGCTTTCAGCGTATCAAGGCACAGCCAGAAAAACAGGCTTGAAAAATTATTGATAACCAATGGCATTCTTGTTAACGGAAAGATTATTAAAGCGACTAAAAAGTTAAATGATTCAACACGAGAGGATATAAGTTCCATTATGGGGTATCTGGAAGAATCTAATTCAATTGATATGCTTCAACCTTGGTTTACCATTCATATTGATTCCATACATAATACCTTTGGGTATAAGTATAAAGCAGATACGCTGCTTACAATTATGGGTATTTACGAATCCTATAATTATTCCTCCAGCGGAAATTTTGAACTTACAGCATCAACAACCCCCGCGTCAATACTAGTGAAAGGATTCGATTACTATTCGCAGTTTTCATATTACTGCCCCAATAACTCCGATTCATCATTGTTAGACACAACCAAATGTTCAGGTAACTTAGTAATTGGAGGCGATAGCCTCTCATTTATTCCCTATCATTTTCCCTGTAGATATGCATTGATGAACCACAGAAAATTCATAGCCATAGTAGATATTTCCGGCTTTGTTAGCGGCTTGCGTAACCAATTAGACTCCACGAATAGCTTATACACCCTTATAGTACCGAACGATAAGTTTATTTATGAAGTAACCGGATCTGACAGCACCCTGTTTCATTTCCAGTTTAGCTACATACAAGCCAATAAAATTAATACTAAATTTTACCTGTATTCAATAAATGCGGTAGTTCTGACAAAACATTTATAGTCCGGTTTAATTCTCTACCTTCATGGAAACGCGGAAGCCACAATAGTCTGATACAGATTGAGCATTTTTATAATGATCTTCAACCCAAACCTGCAAATAATAGGCAGGCTCAAACCAGGAGCCGCCTTTAGCTATTCCTATTTCCGATACAAATTCCTCCACATTTCCGGCCATATTATATAATCCATAGCCATTGGGCCAATAAGATAATACAGGTGATGTTATATTAGCAGCATTATTAAGTTCACTTGCGGCACCAAATCCATACATAAAACCGGCATCAGTTATTTCCAATTTGCCCGTATCACCTGCTCTTTTTATGTATTGTTCAGGGGTATGGATATAATTGGCCAAAGGTATAAGTCCTTTATATCTCTTATCATACTTAACAGTGTACGTGCCTGACCATGGAAAGGGGCTCTCTGTAAGTCCTCCACGTGCAGCCCATTCCCATTGATAAAGGTTAGGCAAGCGAAATACTACATTTTTAAATTTGCGATTAGGTTCTTTCATGTATCGTTGTGTGAGCCATTTGCAGTATTCTTCAGCCTGTTCATGCGATACCCCCACAACCGGATAATCCTGATATGAAGGATGCCTGAAATAATATTTCACCAAATCGTCCATAAAACCGGATTTATGCTTCCATACAAGCGTATCCGGCAGCATTATAGAATAAAGTGAAGGGTCGGCAGTTTTTAAATCTGTCAGAAATACACCGTACTCTTCATTAGTTACAACATGATTACACATATAAAAAGCACTAAGGCTAATCATCTTGGGTTTTATTTTATTATCCGAAAGTTGGCTGCTGTCATTAAACATATAAGTGCCCATTGGTATATAGCATAGCGATTTTTCGAGTGCCTTCACATCAAAGCCTTTACGCTTATTGTCATTAGTTGCAGAAAGCAACAGAATAGAAATAAAAATCAACAAAGCACTTGCGGATACATATGTCTTTCTACCCATAAAAGAAATATAAAGTTTATTACTATAAGCGAAAATACGAAGAGTTTAGGGATTCTTGCAAAGAAAATAGGAGTTGATTCATTTTACGAAACACTAAAAATAAGGTTACGCACCTATATATAGATAATACTGTATTATTGTAATTAATATGGCCGCTATTGCAACAGATACTATCAAAACCGCTTGTGGAATAATAGCCACCACCATTAGTGTTATCAGTTTCTTTCCTTATTTGAAAGATATTTTCCGCAAGAAAACACATCCGCATAGCTACACCTGGCTAATATGGACCATTTTGCAGGTTACTGGTGTTGTGGCCATGTTCAATAATGGGGCAGGTATCGGGGCGCTGGCATTAACAGTTGGGGCCTTTTTTTGCGCATTCATTTTCCTTCTTTCCTTAAAATATGGAACAAAAAATATAACCACCTTCGATACCGCATGTCTGATTGGGGCCTTAGCTGCTATTGCTGTCTATGCATTCTTGCATAACCCTGTTCTGTCGGTAATATTAATTACTATAATTGATTTTGTGGGTTTTTTACCAACCCTTCGAAAAGCTTATTCAGAGCCCTATTCAGAAACCCTTTCATTATTTGTATTAGGCGTAATTTGGAGTACTTTTAATATTGTTGCCATCTCAACTTATTCCATTACCACAACACTCTATCCTTCCTGTATATTGTTTGCCAATATGGTTTGTTGTTGTGTACTTTGGGCAAGAAGAAAATAGATTCGTAAGAAAAGTTATTTTTACGGCATAAACTTGAATTAACCAAACATGTTTCGCAGGATTTTATTCATTATTTCTATTTTTATCTCTGCCCATGTTTTAGCCCAGAGTCCCGATTTTAAACTCTATTTGGTTGGAGATGCAGGTGAAGATGAAATAACCGGAGAGACACTTGACAGCTTAAAAAGCAAACTACTGCACAACCCTGAAAGCGCTATCATTTTTCTGGGCGATAACTGTTATAAGAATACTTTGTTTGGATTAATAGAAGGCTTTAAAGGGTTTGACAGCAGTAAAATAACCCGGCTAAAACTTCATTCTCAACTCGATATTTTAAATGCCTATAAAGGATCTGTATTTTTTGTCCCCGGTAACCACGATTGGTGGAACATTACCAGCTATAATAAAGGAAAAAGGAAACTGAAAATGGAAGAATCCTTTATAGAATCGAATCTTGGTAAAAACACTACCATAGCAAATCCGGGTGGAACTTTTTTCCCGAAAGACGGAAGCCCCGGACCTGCCTCCGTTGAGCTCGACAATAAAAAGGTACGGATAGTTTTTATTGATACCTATTGGTTAATCTTACTTGGATTTAAAAAAAATCCGGCTGAAAATTTTGCCATTGCAAATACATTTTATCATAATTTGGATAGTACTCTTGCTTTAGCAACCATTCAGCATCAGAAAATTGTTGTAGTAGCACACCATCCTTCGTATTATACTATAGATGCGGTAAGCAAGTCATCACCCCCATTTCGAAATGATTTGAAGCATCCTTATTTCTTTGGCAGAATTAAACAGTCTTCTTTACTTTTCCCTTCGTATGACACAATGGCGGTAAAATTAAATTCCATTTTTCAAAAATATCCCCGAATGTATTATGCTACCGGGCATATTCACGCCTTGCAGTTTCACACCTATAAAGGGGTAAACTATATTATAAGTGGTGCAGGCAGCAAAACAATTAAGGTAAAAGAAAAACCTAAGGACACTTCCAATAAAGCCAATGCAGATTGTGAACTTTGGAACGAAAAAGGCTTTTTTGAAATGGATTTTTATAAAGACCTTACTCCGGGTGTTATATTATATAATAACAGTGGCAGGGTGGCCACTCAAATAAAGACACAGGAAAGTTTAAAATAAAGATAAAAACTAATTCCCGCCCTGCATTTGCTGATGCTTCTTCAACTGCCTAATATACTGTAATGTTTCCTTTACATGTTTTTTACCATCGGTGGTAGATTCAGTTTTGAAAACTATTTGTCCGGTATCATCTACTACAAAGGTTACTCTTTGTGTAAACAATCCCCCTTTCACGCCAAAAGCTTTAATTACTTTTTCATCGGGGTCGCTCAATAATTCAAAATTCAGTTTATCATCCTGTTGAAATTTTTTGTGGCTTTCAACAGTGCCTTGGTTTATTCCAACCACCTGCACTCCGTATTGTTTAAATAAGTTCATACTGTCTCTGAAAGTACATGCTTCTTTTGTGCAAACAAGACTTTCGTCTTTAGGATAAAAGAAAATAACAAATATGTTATTCCCCACTGAATCGGCCATGTTGAATGTATTTCCATCCTGGTCTTTTAATGAAAATTTTGGTATTTGATTACCTACATCAAGCTGATGCTGTGCAATAGCCGAAGTTGAAAGGAATAAGGTTAAACAGGCGAGAGCTAAAAACTTATACATACTTAACATTTTTTAATACTTTTGATTTTAGGCAACCATGCATCCTTCATATTAGATTCATGCAGCCGCCCTACTTTTGATTTATACTTCATTTTGAATGTAAAGCTACATAAAATTAACACACCTATGAAAACAACCATCAAAAAATTTGCAGTTACAGGTCTCCTTGGGCTTGCTCTTATTTTACCTCAATTAAGCTATGCCCAGGATAGTACTTCTCAAATTCCACCGCCACCGCAAGATAATTCTCAAGCACCCGCTCCGCAAGACAACTCTCAACCCATGCCACCTCAGAATGATCAGCAGCCGTATGACAACCCACCGGCTACTCCCCCTAACCCCAATGACCAGCAGCTGGACCAACAGGAAGCCCAACAAGCCGCTCCTCCTTCTTCTCAACCTATAACCACACAAGTCTTTTATGACCAGCTCACTCCATACGGACAATGGGTGAACGACCCACAATACGGCTATGTTTGGATTCCCAGCGCAGTGCCCAATTTCACTCCCTATTCTACCGAAGGGCATTGGGTGTATACAACCTATGGGTGGACCTGGGTTTCCGATTACCCCTGGGGCTGGGCTACATTCCATTATGGTCGCTGGGCTTATGATAATGCCTATGGATGGCTTTGGGTGCCCGGAACACAATGGGGCCCGGCCTGGGTAGCCTGGAGGCAATGTAACGGATATTACGGCTGGGCTCCTCTTACTCCAGGATTGGATATTAGTATCGGTTTCAACTGGAATAGCATACCGGCCAATAATTGGTGCTTTGTAAATGAAAGATATATTGGAGACAGAAATGTATCGCGATATTATGAACCCCGTTACAATAATGTCACCTTTATCCGAAGCTCCACTATTATCAGTAATACTTATTACGACAGAGGTCGGGGCGCAACCTATTCCGCCGGGCCACAGCGTACAGATGTAGAAAGAGCCATGCACACCTCCATAAACCCTGTTCCTGTAAGGGAAAGCGCTCAACCTGAACAACGATATGACCAGGCTCACCTGCACCTATACCGCCCTATGGTTTCAGCTCCACCTGCCAATGTTCATCCGGCACCTTCCAGATCTGTACCCATTCAACAAGTGCCACAACGGAATGTACAGTACAATGCTCAGCAGCCTAACAACTGGCATTCAACTGCGCAGAATCAAGCTCCTGCACAACGCCAACAACCTCAGGCACGCCAGGCTACTCCTGCAAGAAGCGGCGGGAACGGCTCCGGAAATAATTATGGTAATAGCAAACGCTAACTTTTAATTCTTAGCCTCGCTTATCAAGTGAGGCTAAGAATTAGCTTTAATTATCTTATTGCTCATTATGAGGAGGCCTGCCGGAAAAAATCAAATCGTCAATAATAAGCGTGGTACCTATTTTTGCCTGTTTCACCGATTGTGATTGTATCCC
>Ga0302280_1000230_pt1 | contig 48958 bp, 64 predicted proteins | sample III_Fen_E1_1_FD_198771 | JGI IMG/M metagenome (GOLD analysis project Ga0302280, IMG submission 198771) | Peat permafrost microbial communities from Stordalen Mire near Abisko, Sweden - III_Fen_E1_1 | ecosystem: Environmental > Terrestrial > Soil > Wetlands > Permafrost | place: Sweden: Abisko... | reverse complement strand
AAATCGGAAACTATTTTTCCAAAAATACAAAAATATATTTTTATTTTCAGGAATTTTCAGAGACTTTGAATTTTCAAAGAAAAATGAGAAAAACCAAGTTGTAATTTTTTCAAAGCAACCAAAGAAAATGAGAAAAACCAAGTTGTAATCAACTAAAAATTCAAAGCAAGCATGGAAAAACTAAGTTGTAATTTTTTCAAAGCAATTCAAAGAAAATGAGAAAAACCAAGTTGTAATTTTTCAAAGCAACCAAAGAAAATGAGAAAAACCAAGTTGTAATCAACTAAAAATTCAAAGCAAGCATGGAAAAACCAAGTTGTAATTTTTTCAAAGCAATTCAAAGAAAATGAGAAAAACCAAGTTGTAATTTTTTCAAAGCAATTCAAAGAAAATGAGAAAAACCAAGTTGTAATCAACTAAAAATTCAAAGCAAGCATGGAAAAACCAAGTTGTAATTTTTTCAAAGCAACCAAAGAAAATGAGAAAACCCAAGTTGTAATTTTTTCAAAGCAACCAAAGAAAGCATGGAAAAACCAAGTTGTAATTTTTTTCAAAGCAATTCAAAGAAAATGAGAAAACCCAAGTTGTAATCAATAAAAATTTCAAAGCAAGCATGGAAAAACCAAGTTGTAATTTTTTCAAAGCATTCAAAGAAAATGAGAAAAACCAAGTTGTAATCAACTAAAAAATTCAAAGCAAAATGGGAAAAACCAAGTTGTAATTTTTCTGAAAAACTTTTGTTCAGCCTGAAAATTTTCAGAAAATAAAAATAACTTTGTATTTTTCCAAAAAATAAAAAATCGGAAACTATTTTTCCAAAAATACAAAAATATATTTTTATTTTCAGGAATTTTCAGAGACTTTGAATTTTCAAAGAAAAATGAGAAAAACCAAGTTGTAATTTTTTCAAAGCAAGCAAAGAAAATGAGAAAAACCAAGTTGTAATCAACTAAAATTTCAAAGCAAGCATGGAAAAACCAAGTTGTAATTTTTTCAAAGCAATCCAAAGAAAATGAGAAAACCCAAGTTGTAATTTTTTCAAAGCAACCAAAGAAAATGAGAAAACCCAAGTTGTAATCAACAAAATTTCCAAAGAAAGCATGGAAAAACCAAGTTGTAAAATTACAACTTGGTTTTTCCATCCTCTCGGCGAAAATTCAAAGCAAAAAATATTTTCAATTAAAATTCAAAGCAAGCATGGAAAAACCAAGTTGTAATTTTTTTCAAAGCAAACAAAGGAAATGAGAAAAACCAAGTTGTAATCAACAAAAAATTCAAAGAAAGCATGGAAAAACCAAGTTGTAAAATTACAACTTGGTTTTTCCATTCTCATAGCGAAAGTTCAAAGCAAAATATTTTTATAGCGAAAATTCAAAGCAAGCATGGAAAAACCAAGTTGTAATTTTTTCAAAGCAATCAAAGAAAATGGGAAAAACCAAGTTGTAATCAACTAAAAATTTCAAAGCAAAATGGGAAAAACCAAGTTGTAATTTTTCTGAAAAAAGTTTTTTCAGCCTGAAAATTTTCAGAAAATAAAAATAACTTTGTATTTTTCCAAAAAATAAAAAATCGGAAACTATTTTTCCAAAAATACAAAATTATTTTTTTATTTTCAGGAATTTTCAGAGACTTTGAATTTTTCAAAGCAAATGAGAAAAGTCAAGTTGTAAAATTACAACTTGGTTTTTCCATCCTATTAGCGAAATTTCCAAAGTCTCTGAGCGAAAATTCCAAAGCAAAAATATTTTCAATAAAAATTCAAAGCAAATGAGAAAAACCAAGTTGTAAAATTACAACTTGGGTTTTCCATCCTCATAGCGAAAATCCAAAGCAAAATATTTTTTCAACTAAATTCAAAGCAAGCATGGAAAAACAAAGTTGTAAAATTACAACTTGGGTTTTCCATCCTCTCGTCGAAAATTCAAAGCAAAATATTTTTTCAACAAAAATCAAAGCAATCATGGAAAAACCAAGTTGTAATTTTACAACTTGGTTTTTCCATTCACATAGCGAAATTATCAAAGCAAAATATTTTTCAATTAAAATTCAAAGCAAGCATGGAAAAACCAAGTTGTAAAATTACAACTTGGTTTTTCCATTCACATAGCGAAATTGTCAAAGCAAATTTAGAACATAAATATTGATATTCCAAACATATTAATATCATATTTAATTATATATTCATCATGTCGTTTTTAGTTCAATTACTTGATCCAAATGCGGTAATACCAACACGTGCCACCATTGGATCTGCTGGATTAGATTTATCATCAACAGTGACACGAACAATTCAATCAGGTAAATGGGCATTAATTCCCGTTGGAATTTCATTAAGTTTCCCAAACGATTGCTATGCTCGGATTGCTCCTCGTAGTGGTATGAGCAACAAAGGATTATTTGTCAATGCTGGTGTAATTGATAGTGATTATCGAGGGCAAATAAATGTTATTATTCACAATAATAGTGCGTATGATTACACAATCAACACATATGATAAAATTGCCCAATTAATCTTCGAGAAGATTTATAATGTTGATTTGAATGTGGTTGATTATTTAGATTCAACTGTTCGTGGAGCAAATGGATTTGGAAGCACGGATATAAAGAAATAAGAAAATATTATAAATAAAAAAATGTTATATACATATATAACATGTCAATACCTCAAACTGATTATTTGTCAAGTGACTTATGTATTAAGATGAGTGATGGTCGAGCACTAACAAATTATAAGCAAAGTTGCCAAATTACTTGTGAAATTATGAAAGGAAATAAAATCACAGATAGTTATGATCTTAAATCATATTTAATTCACAATGGTGAAGCAATTAGATCTAATAACACTCAATTTTATTTACAAAAAAATGCTTGTGGATCGTGCCAAGCACCAAACGCCAGTGTTATTATTCCAACATGGAGTAACAACAATTAAGTTGTTCATATTTAGAAAATCTAATATATGAATATATATATCAAAGAAATACACATGGACGATGCCTTAGTTATAGTAATATTAGTGATTATAGCATATCTGTACTTTCAACACAATCCTGAAATAACAGAAAAACCAATATTTAAGAAAATAAGCACATTTGTCAGTAAATGTACAACTGCTTTCAAGGAATTTATATCGGAAATATTTTAGATTTTTGTAAATGTGTGGACGAGCAAAATATTAAATTTGACATAGCCAAATTTAACATCCCTTAATTATTCCAAGACTTGATCCTAATACAAACACAGGATACACAATTCCCCATCCCATACCGTAAGTAACACCAAGGGCAGTTGCGAATGGATTGCCGTCTGATATTAAAAAATTATGTGTTCCACCCGCAAGACCACCAATTGTGCCGGCTGTAATTAAGTAAAATTTGAGTACTCGAATCATTTATGTTATAATTAATAATATTAATTATAAATGGAAAATCATTATTTTCCTTCGGGTCTAACAAAAAAAGCATTAAATCGTTGTTCATTTAAGTTATGTTCTTGCTTTGCTTTGTCAACATCAGATTGACGTGATTTATTTTCCATCGATAATATTACAAATTCATAGATTTTCCAAAATTGTGTTATAGGTACATCATTTAAATCAAACATTGTTTCTTTTTCTGTGATTGTATATATCTTTTTATCTATCTTTTGAATTATGTTATAGATAGCAATGTGGTCAATTTTATTTAACTTTGATATTAAAGTAATTAAACTCCTTTTATCACGATCTGATGGAAGAACAGATTTGTGAAGTTTATCAAAGATTTGTTCACGAGTAAGTGTATTCATTATTAAATATAATGTTAATTACTCCTAAGTTCAAAATTATGTATGTTTTAGATAACAACATCTGGAAGTTGTACATGTTGAGGTTCACCCAGAACTCCATTAATTTTAGTTAAATGAGCAATCATCTCATTATTCCTACGAATGAGTTCACTAACTTGATCAATACATGTTAATTTTGCTTCTGGTGAAGCACGTAAGTAACAACGCAATTGAAAGGTATCATCATCAATGATCTCTTCAACTTCCATATGATCGAGCATCCATACAATACTGGACTTAGCACGATCATCAATGCTAATGTCGGGAGCATCTTCACGATCATCATTAAGATTAGTTTCGTTTGATGTGTACAGATCAGTCATATTCTTAACGTTTGTGAAACATACATTGATGATCAGGATTACTTAAAAATCAAATCATATTTTTTCAGGAATTGACTCAATAAAATTTTGATATTTTGATTATAACTTTTAAAAAAAGTTAATTAAATATGGAAACCATTCTTATTCCAAGTGTGTATGTCAAACCCAATATGGATGGTGATTTTAAGTGGATGATTACTCAATCACAGTATGATGATGCGCTGTTTATTTACAATGAAAATGTAGAAACTTATGGGAAATGGAATGCTCCATCAGGTACTGGAAACGCATGTGTTCGCAAATACAATCAATATCGTGATATTTCCAGACCAAGATCAGTTGGAATTGTGACTGGGATTAGATCAAAGAAAGGTGGATTTAATCAATTAACACCAGAAATAAAGGCAATTATTGACAAATGTTTTGAAGATATTAAAATAGTTATCCAAAAGCACAAATATACAAAGATTATTTATTCCGCTGAACAAGACAGTGATATTTTAGGAGTATCTATTTTTACAGTCGGTTATGATGTTAGACAGTATATTACTGATCAAATCAAAGCATTAAAATATCTTAAAATATGAATGTGAATGTGAATGTGAATGTGAATGTAAATGTGAATGGGTTTAGATTTTGCTGACGAGCAAAATATTCCTAAAAATGTCATGGTTTAACTCTTGGTACTCCTATGAATTTTCCTGTCTTATTTCCAATTGTGGGTCTTTGGAATGGGGTTGGTTGAATTCCCGATATTTCCAAATCATAGGTCTTACACCATTGAGTAGCATTTTGTAACATAGTATATTGTAAATTTTGTAGTTTCTCTTGATAGTCAGCATCATTAGCACAATAACATAACCCCTCAATAATCTTTGATATCGCAATAGATCCAAAATTTTCATTGATATTTTTAATGGTTGTAATGAAATCAGTATTGTCTTCATCAATGTTAAAAATGCTGTGTATAAATGATGTATTTTGGTCATATTTAGTCATGCTAACTGATTCCGTTGCGTTCCATGACTTCAATATTTTAATGAACTTGGCATATGTAGCATCTTCAAATCGGTTATTAAAATTCTTACAAACAATATATTTTTCTTGATTAATAGGACGACTGGTCAATGGTTTCATAATTTGAACATCATCATAATAAGTTGTCAGTAAGGCAATTAATTGTACACTAATATCATAGTAAAGACCATACATTTTAAGAATAAATGTACCATTCTTTTGTTGTAGTTTTAAAGCACACAAAATTTCAGCAAAAAACAATTTCGCGTGAGCGTGTTCTGTCAAATCATATATTGCTCCTTCTTTACTAATACCACCATCAGCAGTAATTAAATCAAACTTATGTGGGCATGAAGATACATAATCATTTAAACTATTATCATCAGTTATATCCATCAAATGAATTTGTCCTTTGCGATCATTAATTACTTTCTTAATTTCACCATCATATGAAATATCATTATCTATGCTCGTAGTAAAAATAATATCCTTGGGATTTTTACGATAATTCAAAATAGCGTTAACAAATCCCCCCGGTGCTTCTGCTAAGCAACAGATTTTAAGACCAACGTCACTCAGACCACTGAAAATATTATGTGAATGAAGAATTTCCCACAACTTATAAAATGCTCTACTGACACACTTTTTAATAGGCATATCCGAAGTAGTTTTGAGCACAATGCTTTTATTTAAAACCTCATACGGATTAATAATTTTATATATTTTCTCCCAACAGTCATTTTCAGTAGTTCCTTTACGATGCTCCGCATTAAGCAATTCTTCATTAGAACCATAATCTCCTGAAATAACTGGCAGTTCATTACTAACTGTAATAGCAATGTTTTCAGTTGAAATAGTAATTACTGGAATTGAATAAGATGTTGGTAAACTGTTACTCTTGGTAATTATATATCCGACAACAGACAATTCTTTTTCAGATGTCTTTGTATTTGGTAACAATTTTGAAGATAAAATTTTGACAACCACTTCTTGTCGAGGAAGCACATTTTCTTCTTTAATAAGATCTGAATCTCCATGTAGGCATTGAATTTCACGTGGAACAACAATATGTAAGATAGGATATTTAGTGGCAATAACACCGAATTTATTTGATGAAACAACCATACATTTAACTTCATCATCTCGTTTGGGTATACACACATACGCACTGAAATTAACATCATATGTCATTGCTCCATGAAGATGAGCACCAGTTAAAATACCCTCACTAAAATCAACAATTTCAATACTATTTCCATAAATATATCCATTTTGATAGCATTTATTTGAAAATTTATCTTTGACTTTTTTTTCTATGACAGACTCAATATTAGATGAAATATCTGCTGGTTTTAAATGAATTTTGACGTGAATTAATTGCTTAACTGCTAATTCTCGTAATGAATTCATTTTAATATATTATTAAATGATAAAATATTTAAAAATCAAAAATTCTTTGGATCAACGCAACAACCGGAGTAATATGAGTAATTTCCGTTTATATATTAAAAATATAAAGGTGTGAAATAATATAAATATTAATGGATCTATTAAAAACATTAAGAACTAATTGGATGTATGTGGTTGGTGGGTTATTAATTTTAACACTATGTGTTTACTTGTACATTAAATATTTTTATCATAAAATTCCACCGAGTGATGGGAATGGGAATGGCGAATTATCAAAATTAAAATCATCTGAACAAGCTTTAAAAAATACAGTAAAAACACTACAAAACCAATTGGAACATGGTGTTATTGTTAATGACAATCAGGACAATCGGAACAATCAGAACAATCGGAATGGTGTAGCAGTAACAACCGCACAAAATGGTCGTATAGAAGCAAAAATAGAAACGTTGTCAACTTATTATGCTGATGAACTTCCAGAATCAGCATCTATTTATGATAAAATAAACGAAATTAAAAGTGAACCGGAGATGAATGAAGATGGAAATGGAAATGAAAATGGGAATGGAAATATTACCATTGAATATGACGAAAAAGATTGTGAAATTGATAGCAATATGTATAATTTAAATATGCTAAATGGGAACGGAAATGGGAATGGGCATGGGAATGACATTAATCAACAAGTTGATGAAATTAAAAGTATTTATGAACCAGAATCGGATGCCGATGTGAAAATGGAGGGTGTAAGCGATCAACAACCGTTATTAACAGAACAACATAAATTAAAAATCAAATTAAAGAAAATATTATGAACGAATTTAAAAATGTTTACACAATAATATTATATTATGACAGACAATTTATTAATTGAAGCAAAGAATTTAGCAATTGAAAATGTAATAGACATGCTAAAATATCATATTTATGACGGAATTGGAATTGTTTATAATACGGCATATGATCGAAATAAAACAGAACCTTTAAAATTATTTCAAAAGTCACTTGTAGGAATCAGACACTCATCTGATTTTGTTTTAAAGGAAGACTATAAGTTTTTGCGTGAAAATTTAGTTAAACGAGGTAAAAGTGAACAAGAATTAACATCAAATATTGAAAGTATATTCATATGTTTCGCTAAATTGGCATTAATTGGACGTAATTTAGATACATCTAAAAAAATTAAAGTTGCTGATTTGGATATTCCAACAAACATATATTTTATTCATCAAGCATATATCAATTCAGCACGTGAAATTTACAATAATGCTTTTTTGTACAGTCATAAATTCAATCAAGAACAGCGTATTAAAAATAAAATTACCGCATTGAATATTATTGTTGAAGCAATTAAAAAGACCATAAATGAATGTGTTCATGTCGATACTATATTAAAGAAATATATAGTTAGTGGAACTGACATAGAACAATCTGATGAAGACACAGAACATAAAAATAATGTCGTCATAGATGATGACAACGATGAAAACATCAACAATTTGATGAATTTTAATATTGATGGTGCTATTGCTGAACAAGAAAATTTCAATACTATTAATAATAGTAATATTAATACCAAAGATAAAATTGGTGGCAACAATGAGAATAATAAGAATGATGGAAATAATACAGATATAAGCAATGCGCGCAAATTAACTGGTAAAAATATTGCCGAATTACAAAAAGCATTGACTAACATTAATAAACAGGATGTCGAAACATTCAAGACCAGTGTAGGAACAGGATTAACATCATTGGAAATAAGTGCTTCTAAATTTACTAAAAATGAAGCAATTAAACCAGTTCAATTCACTGACGATGATAAAAAGAATGAGAATGAGAATGAGAATGAGAATGAAAATGAGAATGAAACAAAGACCGATAAAAACAGTTTAGGTAAAGAAAAACCAGATGGTAGCATAATGAAAAGTTTCAATGAAACACTTGTTAAATCAATGGCAGATGATTTAGAAATTGAGAATGAAAAAGAAGATGATGATGAGAATGTAGTTAAGGTTTTTAATGTTCCTGATTACACAGAAATTGAAGACAATATCCCAGAACCTGTTCAATTTAATGACGAATTAGAACCGGTTCAATTCACTAACACAAATGAATCAGAACCAGAACCAATTCAATCCACTAATATTAATGAATTAGGATTAGGATTAGAATTAGAACCGGTTCAATTCACTAACATTAATGAATTAGAACCGGTTCAATTTACTAACACTAATGAATTAGAACCGGTTCAATTCACTAACATCGATCAATTAGAACCTGTTCAATTTACTGATATTGTTGCTGAAAATAAAAATATAGAACCAGAACCAAAAATAGAAGAATTTGCCCAAACAACAGAAATTGATCAACCCATAGCAGAAACTAATCCTGAAAATGGAATGAAAAATGAAGTGGATGGAGGAATGGATGGAGGAATGGACAAAGAATATTCCGTTGTTGAAGAAGCAATTCCAGTATATAAATCTGATATTACTGAATTTGATGATGGATTTATATCAGAAGACTTTATTAAGTCCATGGTTCTTGATAAATTTAATGAAACTGTTGATAAATCATTTAACAAGTTTAAAGATTATGCTACGTCCATATCAAAAAAATAAAAATTTATTATATATTATAACATATAAGATGAACATATCATCCATATTAGTTTTGGTTATAGTCATAACCATTGTTACATGGTTGTGTGTTTATTTAGATGGACGTATAACAGATAAACCAAAGAAACGTGGTGATTATATTAAGACCATCTTTTTAACAAATGTCATTTCACTTGGAACATTATTTACACTTGAATGGTTATCTCCAAATAATGCGATATCAAATATAGTTAAATCAACAACCAATAAAATTGCTGGTGAAACTGTTAAAATAGCGGAAATTGGGGAAGATATGCTCAAAGGTGAAGCGCCATTTTAGATTTTTCAATAAAAATATTATTAAAATATCCTGACTGGATTTAAATTCATACTTTCAAAGTGAATATTTTTATTTCTTTGTAATGATGTGTTTATAGGTACTTTGTTGATATGTAGCAACCCAAAAGAACAGCGACAAGCACAGTCAATATGATAGCAACATGAGACATGGCATGTGCTGGAATTGCCCACATTTCAAGTAAATGTAAAAGGACGAACAGAATAGTTGACACGAGAGAACAAACGATAGAGTGATCCATTTCTTTTAATTATATAATTAAAAAAGAAATATTTTATTTCTTAATTTGTAAAGTTAGTATTTTAAACATTCGATTAATCTTGTTTAATAAAACTTTGTATGCTATGAATATATGGAATTAGTAGATTTAATATTCTCGACGTCATCATTTATAGTAGGTATATTATTAATATCTATGTCATATGAGCAAGTGTTAAAAACCAACCCAGAAAAGAAATATAACTTTATGATTGCTACTGGAGCATGTATATTACTGTATTTGCTTGTTTTGATAGAACTATTTAACTTATCAGGAAGTTAAATTCGTCCACATTTAGAAAAATTTTGATTAAAAAACTTAACATTTTAGAGATATTTTAATTACATTAACAATGTCTAACGTATATGTAACATTAGGAAATCTTGGATATGCCATTATGATCTTGGGTGGTGTGTGTATTGGTGCGGGTGCGAGTTTATGTGTGGGTTTACTTGTTCGTGAAATCTATCGTAATCCACGATTATTGCTTCCACACATGCCATCCTCACAAGAAATGAAAATGATGGTGGGTCTTGGATTATTTTGTCTTGGATTGGTGTCGGTATCAGTAGCATGTGTTGAACTGGGGATTACATTCTAACTTTAAAAAATTATGATCAAAACCTTTCAAAATATTATTATGCCTGAATATATATGATTGGTTTTACATACAGCAATTTAATCAAAGGAATATTAACTTTAATAGGATTATATTTTCTTTGGCGTTATATTGAAGAACATATGTATCATTATGATTATGCCAAAGTTCATTATGTTAATGATATGAAAGTATTCACACCATCAAATATCAAATCATTACAAACATTTGTAATCAACGAAAATAAAAAAAAGAATTCATTTTATTGTATCAAAGGAAGTAATTTTTCACATGGTGGTCATACATTAATAGAACATGGAACTCAGATAGATATGGTGAAAATAAATCATATGATTTACAACATTAATAATAATACGAATATCAAATTAGGTGCTGGATGTAGATGGTCTGATGTCATTTCATATTTAGTTAAGATGAATCGAACACCAATGTCTATTCAATCATACTATAATTTTTCAGTTGGCGGATCAATAAGTGTCAATTGTCATGGACGTAATTTTAATGATGGAAGTATATCTGATAGTATTGTTAGTATGTTAGTGATGTCAACATCGGGTCAAATAATTTATTGTGATCGTGAAATCAATACTGAATTATTTAATGGAGTCATTGGTGGATATGGGTTACTTGGAATTATTATTGAAGCAACAATGCGTACATCAGATAATTGTATGATGCGAAAATATGTAACAGAAACTTCTATATATGACATACAAAAAACATTCTCCGAAGAAAGTAAAATGGACAATAAGAAAAGAATATTATTTAATTCCGTCATTTATCCAAGTAATATCAATAAAGCATATAATTGTTTTTGGATAGAAGAAACCATCCCAATTAATTATAATTCATATCCCAAGACACGAAAAATTACAAAATTTCCAGTACTTGTGCCTATATTAGAACAATTGCTCCGAATTTCCAACATTGCTAAAACAATTCGACCATATTGCGAAACAAAGAATTTATATCCGTCCAAGATATTTCCAAACATGGCATGGAAATCGTATGAAATGTGTTATGATACTAATCAACACAAAGTAATAACAAAACATCCATCAACCACTGTTTTACAAGAATACTTTATTCCAGAACAACATTTCACTACATTTTTACAATATTTATTACAACATAGTAAAGAACTTAATATGATTAACATATCATGTCGATATGTCAAAAGAATAACCAATTCAGTTGTTAATTATGCCCCTGTGAATTCATACTCTATTGTTTTATATTTTCCAATTATTAATAATAAGTGGGGTATTAATAATTTGACTAAATGGACAAATAATATGATTGATAAACTAATGGAATTTAATGGCAAATTCTATTTACCATATTTGAGAACTTATGACATTAATGAAATCAAAGCGATGTATGGAAATGAATTTGATCAGTTATTACATTTAAAAAAAATATATGACCCAGACAACAAACTAAAAAGTGACTGGTTTATGAATGTTAGAATTAAAAATGTGTAAAGAATTGTTCTTGAAATGGTGTCAATTGATCATATTCCCAATCTCGATCACATTTATGATTTTGATTTGTACAAGTTGGTGGCAATATATTTGATCTAATTGCTTGACTTTGTTTTTGACAATACTGTAAATTAATGTCAACTGATGGCAAATAACTCATGTAAATAACTTCACGACTATCGTTTGTTGCTAAAATATCGCTTGTATCATGAGGCAATCGATTGTCCCATAATACAAGTGATCCACGTGGACAAATAACTGGTTCAAGTTTAGATAACAATGGTGTATAACTTTTGTCAATCATTCGAAAAAATTCCCCATCCTTTTTATCATCATCTGTTTTATTCCAATTGTCTTTGAAATATTCATCAATATATTTATGAAATCCTTTGACAACTCTCAATCCACCATAATCTGATCCATAATGGTCGGTCAGCGTCAAAAACCCTTGGATTGGTCTCCATTTCTTTAAACTACTTATATTTACATTTGTGTTATTAATGTTATTCGTATTAGAAATGTTGAATAAATATGGATTAAATGGATTTCTATCCAAATGTAATCCTAATCCACCTTCTTTTTTAATGTTATCTGGCAACCGATAACATGTTCTATCAATAAATGGAACTACATCTTGTGATGAACCAAATGGATGTTCAAATGATGGAGTTCTTCCAGATGAAAATGTTTCCAACATAAGAGATTTAAATGTTCCGTATATTATTGGATTGATTTGAGCATCAATTTTCCATTTCCCATAATAGTAATTAGCACTGGGAGATTTAAGTCTAATATTAGATGGAGGAAGAACATCACCATTCAAAATCTTATTATGATCAATGCCATCCAACAACAAATGACGATGAAATTGATCTCGAATATCGTCAACTTGTACATCATTGAAAATATTTTCAACAACACAAACACCAGTGTCCTTGAATTCCTCAATGTGATCCAGTGTTAATAATGACATTTTTATTAATATTATTAATAAATTAATGTTAAATCGAAAATTAAAGTAAATGCGATCGCATTTACAATTATTTTCAAAAATAATGTAAATATTTAATAGAAACTTCCAGATGGTTTATACATAGTTCCTCCTGTTCGGAATTGTTGTTGATTATTTTGATTTCCGAAGGCAAACGGCAATTGTGGTGGTTGAGGTGGAGGTGGTGGTTTGTATAACGGTTGGGCACTATAATTCATATTTTCCTGTTTTTGAGAGGAAAACTGTTGATTTTGTTGCTGTTGATTTATACGAGATAAATCTTGTTTGCGATCAACATTATATTGTTCTAATTTTTTTGTTAATTCCGATGCCTTTGCTTTTTTATCTTCCTCATATGTATCTATTTTTTGGATATCAGTTAACTTTGAATATTGTGAATTAATTTTCGGGTCAATAATATCATATCCACGATTGTATTTGTCATTAAAATGTTGATGATAGGCTTCTACTTTTTTACTTTCATCACTTAATATTGAAAACTCATTTACTTGTGAATTGAATGAACCAAAATCCATTCCATTTGCTTTATCTTGTAGTCCAGAATTTTGTAACCATGAAATTGCTTCAAGACCAGTGACTGGTTTCTCGACCCCCGGAAGATACAGCACAGGAATTATACCCAACGATCTGACTTTTTCAGGAATTACAATTTGTTTGTTATTAGTGTCCACTAATATGAATTGTCGTTTAAGAGCAGGATATTTATCTAATTCCTTTAAAATTGACATACTGGTTTGATCAAACCCAAAAAATAATATGTGTTTTGATTGAGTGATGACATTTTTGCCTTTGTTATTCTGATTCTGATTTTGATTTTGATTCTGATTCTGATTCTGAACAGACATTATATATTTATATTAATACTTTGTTGTTATTTTTTAAATCCGTTTAGGATATTTTTAAATTCGTTTAGAAATATCAGTAGAGTGTTAATATAAATGATTTTCACACATCAACAACCGTCGTGGGAACTTTATCATCAATGCTTTCCCAAAATAAATAAAGGAGAAGAGAATGGAAGTGCTGGTAATAACGCAATATGGACAATGTGTTCTATTACAAATAAGAATGAGAATGAGAATGAAAATGAGAATAAGAATGAGAATAAGAATGAGAATGACATTGGATTTTATACAATGTATAAGTTTACAAAAAACAAATATGTGTTATTTAATTTTGCGATTTATGAACACTATCGAGGTCATGGTTACAGTCACTTAATATTGGATTATATAATTAACACATATGTTGAAAAAAACAATGATATATATTTATTTGTCGAGACATCAAATAAAATAGCATATAATTTATATATTAAACATGGATTTAAAGTAGTTAAGGATTTTGTAGCCCCAACAGGATCAATAACAATGAAACTAATACATTAATTTTTGCCTAATATGGATTATTTTTTTAAATAGTAATAGCGAATTCAATTAAATAATAATCGATTTTTATTAAAAAATGAAATTACAAAACAATTGATTTATTTTACCCCTATTTTCCCTACTTAAATAGTATTTCATATATTCAAATATAACAATGTCTGCTTCCGTTCTCGTTGACAACCTCCTTAATGCTCTCGCCGATGTCCTTGATGGCAACAGTGATGATGCTACTATGAATACTCTCCGTGGTGCTATTACCCCAGTTGTCAATGACTTCGTGTCATCTTCTGGATCTGGATCTGGTCGTGGCATTACAGTCAAAGCACCTGCTTCTACTGGCGGTGCTACCAAGACCAAGAAACCCAAGGATGTTAACAAGGTCAGCAACAAGAATGCTTACCACTTCTTCGTCGCCGCTACTATGCCCGAAGTTAAGGCAAGCACTACTGATCCTAAGGCACGTATGGGTGCTATTGGCGAACTGTGGAAGGGAGTCAGTGATGCCGACAAAGTTCCTTACCAAACTGCCGCTCGTGTCTACAATGAGGTTGTTGCCGCTCGATCTGCTACATCTGATCTGACCAGTGCTGATGTTCGCAAGGAAATCAAGGCCGAAGCACAAGCTACTGCTCTTGAAGCATCTGGTCTGTCTGTCGACGCAAGTGCTCTTGATGAGACTGCCACCAATGTGACTGTCCCAGCACCAGCACCAGCACCTGCCCCAGTTGTTCAAGCACCCGCACCAGTTCAAGCACCTGCTCCAACTGCCACCCCAGTTACTCGTCGTACTGTCAAGAAGTAAGTCATTCATTCAATTACCAATTAAAAAAAGAATAAAATAGGAAGAATAATAGAGAGAATAAGAGAGAGAGAATAAAATAAGAGAATAACAAAATGTTATTCTTTGGTAAGTACTTTTACTTTTACTTTGACCTTTATTTTTGGTTCACAATCAGTCCCATTCTCATCTCCAATTATTTTTTCAACTACATAATATGTATCATATTTTTTCTTTTTATTTTCCAATAAACATTGATATTCACTTTGTGATGATAATTTATATCCAAAAAATTTAAGCAACTGCTTAATTATATTGATTGAATTGCGTTTGCTTAATGAGTTACAATTCATTAAACTACGAATATTAACACTACCAAACAATAAATTTAGACATGGTTTAAATTGATCTAATTGCCTACTAAATTGTGGGGATTGAACAAAATCATATTTAATTCTTTGAGTCTTATTTTCATAAGGAATAGTAAAATCATCAATTCCCAAACACTGTTTAAATATTAAACGTGCTAATTCTAACCTTTTTTCATAAACCCATTGATCACTGTCAAAAATAATTAATTCATTTAAATCTGATGACATATTATATTATATTAAAGAATATTATATTATATTTCATATAATGAATTTATTTGTAGAACCGTTCGAAAAAACACTCAAAAAATCAGAAAATAATGAAGAAGATAATGGAGGGGTAGACAATGAAGGAGGAGAGAATGAAGGAACACAGCAATTCAATACCACAAAGGAATGTTATGACAGTTTAGATCCAGTTGAAATTGATGAAGTCATCGATATATTGACGTTTACTGCTGATAGTCATCGCAATTTATTGGAATTAGTTCAATGTAATCCTATGAAATATGTTGCCATTATTGAACATGATCCTCGTTGTAAAGAACTAAATTTGCCTATTTGGACTAATCGAATTCATGGTAATTTATTTGTTAAATTTAAGGTTAGTGCTCAATCACCACCAATTGAAACTGGATTTTCAGAAACATGTGATGATCCTACAATACTTGCTGATCTAAAAACAAGTATTCATTATTGGTTAACATATGATGATCATCAATTGGCAGTTCAACGTCGAAATATCGCATTATTGGGTAATGATCAGCATGAAACACTGTCCAAAGTTGGGCACAATCTTACCAATAATAATGGGAATGGGAATAATAACTTAATTCCAGACAACATTGACTCAATTTTGTCTAAAAATGATCAACATGAAGTTACTGCCCGTTCTCAACAACAACAACAACCTCGTCCTCAACAACAACAACAATTTAATCAATCTCTTCCTCAACAACAACCTATTGTTCATATTGTTCATGAAAATGAAAATAAAAATGAAAATAAGAATAATAATGGAAAACGTCGCAATAACAGGATAATTAAAAGTCAAACAATAACAGTTACAACAATAACATCAAAACCAGATGGCACAATCAATACAAAGACTACAACCACCACAAACAGTTTTTGATCATAACTTTTTTTATTTTGTCCGATAATATCATATCCAATATATTGTTGAACAAAACATTTAAAAATATGTGTATTGTTGATTGGTAGTACCGTTCATGGCATCATCACCTTTTATCACTTCTCTAAAACTATCATCAGCATGTTTATGAGTACATTTTTTATTGGCACTTAATTTTAGACTTTCGATACGTTCATCTAATTGTATTGTACGATAATGTTGATACGAACAGACACCTAATAATCCAATATTAATCAATACATGTTTATTCATTTTATACTTTGATATCAAAGTTACTTTTAAGTTCTTTTTATTATCACAATCGCAGTAAAAATTTGATTTAAAGATTTTTTAAAAGTTAAATATATGTAATAAATAACAATTCAGTTCCTTTGTGTAACGTGAATCGATGTGGATAATATCCTTCATGGTAGTTGCGAACTTCATAAATTACATCAGTCCTATCTAAATGGACAAAATGAACATGATATCTAAAACACGGATTATCATTAAATTCGTCTGGGATTTCTTCACTGGTCAGCAATTCCGTTGGATGTCTCATATAGAAATAGTGTAATTGATCAACAATAATCTTTGTATGTGAACTAAAATTGGTCGTAACATGTTCACAACAATTAGGCTTTGAATCAAATTCAAATGTATAATCATCCAACTTAAATTTTAAATGCTCCGGTGAAATATCAATATTTATCGCTGGCGTTGCCTTGGGCACTATATTCGACGATACCATAGTCAACTTTCTTAAATTTCCCATAAATTTTGCCTATTTGTTCTGGATCAGATGTCATAATCGATATATAAATTTATTAAAAATCATACCCATATTGATAAAATAAAAAAATTGAATATAACTTTTAAATTCGTTCAGAATATTTTAAAAAAGTAAATGAATATTTTTTTAGAAGACACATGGGATGCCACTGATGTTATTGATTATTGTCACGATCATGGGTATAATTGTACAGTTTTATCTCCAAGTCAATTAAGATCAATGGAATCAGAGGATTTTATTAAATACACTTACTTATGTAACACTGACATTGTTCAAGAACACTTGCGCAAATTGGCATTATTACATTCACATTCTTATAAAAATAATATTAATAATCTCGTGCCAGATACTTATGAAAGTACGTATACATTTGGACGTACAATTACAAAAATGCCATTCAGTGATGTTAAAAAGATATCAAAGATAAGTCCTATTTTCATTAAACCATTATCTAATGATAAATCATTTGATGGACAAATATACTATCAAGATGATTATTTTTTGGGTCAATTGCCACGAGATGATGAAATTGTTTACACATCGGAATGTGTAAAATTTATGGCAGAATATAGATTGTTAATTGGATATTCGGAAAATGAAAAAAGAATGAAATTATATGGTCATGGACTAATTTCAGGTCATAATATGGATGATATATTTCAATCATACCACACGCAATCATATATTAACAAAGTCATACAATGGACACCAGAAAAACAATTTCGATGTGTTGATATTGGATATACAAAGACTGGATGGCAAATTGTTGAAATAAATCCACCATTTTCGTTGGATGATCATCATATACCACTTCATCAATATATGGATTTTGTTATTGGTGCGTGTAATAATATCAAGAATCAAATATTACTTGAATCAAATCCTGAAAATTTTTGATTTTTTTAAAAATAAGTATACTTTGTCTTCCAATTTAACAAAATCCAAGAATGCAACGCATCAATTTGTGGTGTCAACCCAATAGCATTGACTCAGAAATAAAATGGCCAAGTGAATGTGAATTTGTGGGATCTGAACCAATACGATTTTCAAGTTTGCGAGAGGCAAAGTCATTTTATTTTAAATTGGATGGGAAAGATGTTCTTATTAAACGTGATGAAATCAAGATCATTACATATGAAAGAACAAATCCTATGTCGATGTTAAAAACAAATGAAGGAATTCTAATTACATTGAATTCTGGAAAGGCATATTTTATAGAACACTGCCGAGAACTATTTACAATGGGATTGATTTTCAATCTACACAAAATGTACAAGTAATTAAAATTTGATTTATTTTGACTTTGATTATTAATATAACATAAATGTCAGTTACTATTTTCGAGAAACAATATAACATTAATACAATAAAATTGTGTTTATCAAATCTTAATTTAACTCAAATTCCACCAGAAATTTGTCAATTAGTCAATTTACAATATTTTTATTTACATGGTAATCTTAATTTAACTCAAATTCCACCAGAAATTTGTCAATTAGTCAATTTACAATATCTTTATTTACATAGTAATCAAATTACCCAAATCTGTCCACAAATCTGTCAATTAGTCAATCTACGTACACTTTATTTAACTGATAATCAAATTACCCAAATCTGTCCACAAATTGGTCAATTAATCAATCTACAACATCTTTATTTAGGTGGCAATCAAATTGCCGAAATTTGCCCAGAAATTGGTCAATTAGTCAATCTACGTACACTTTATTTAACTGATAATCAAATTACCCAAATCTGTCCACAAATTGGTCAATTAATCAATCTACAACATCTTCATTTAGGTGGCAATCAAATCAGTGAAATTTGTCCAGAACTCGGTCAATTAGTAAATCTACTAGTACTTGATTTATATCATAATCATATTGTTGATCCTAATGAATTAGTTACTGTCAATATGATGTTGGTCAGAGACAAAAGAATCGGTGATCAAACAATTCCTATCAAAAATCTATATTTGCCATCAATTATTATTTAATAAAAAATTTGATCTTAACTTTTAAAAAGTTAAAAGATATATAATATATAGTTTTCATCATAAAATGATTATTCCAATGTGTTGTTTTTCGTGTGGGAAACCCATAGCACATTTATATGATCTTTATTTAACTGACGTGAAACTATTTTCAAAGGGAATTGAGACAAGCAAACTCCATGCTGAAACTGATGAACGTGGTCAAGTAACACCTGAATTTTTGGCAATGGCAAAGCATGGAATTCATCGCCCATGTTGTCGTCGCATGTTTGAATGTCAACACGACATGTTTGAATTCATTAATTAAAAATATCTGTAAATGTGGACGGATTTAAATTTTTTTATAATGATATATAATGAATGCTTTTTATTATTTACTACTCATAATATTATTTGTTTATATATGTTCCTTTGTGAACAATACGAATCCATTAATAAATGATAAATTGGATCTATTTTTAGTTGATGCTGAATGGTTAAAACCGTATAATGTGATTGAATGGAATCGATTTGTCACAATGGTGAATAAATTCAAAGAATGTGATGATTACAATAAAAAATATAATCTGTACAAGAGTACAATTAATATATTTCATTCATTGGTACATAAATTAAATAATAGCAGTCAGATGGAAAAATTTAACACTCAATTAGAACAACTGGACAATACTTTAATTAAATATATGAAATCAGAAAACAATATATATAAATTTAATATCCGTATGTCTCCAATTTCAAACGAAAGTGATTTGGCAATTACAGATAGTTTACAAGAAGATCCATATGACCCAAGAATAAATCAATCATATGATTGGAAATGCTAAAAATATTTGGAACAAATTTAAATAATTATTTGGGGCAAAATTAATACATGTTGACTATTGTAATCTATTATCTGTTCAAGTAATGGTTTCCAGTCATAACCAGATCCATCTATATTTAAAAATATATCTTTAACTTTTTGAATGTCAAATCTATCAATGTCTTGGGGAATCATGTCCAAAAATTGTATTATATCCTCAATTTTACATACATATGTGCCAGTTTCATGCTTTATAGCGTTAAGTATTTTAACGCTATCTATACATAATGTTTTATTATGTTTATATAAGATGCCACTCATATTAATTACTCCAATTTCCATAGTAACATTTTCATATATGTACAAATTGGTTGTGTCATTGATCAATGGTATATATGATATCCATTCACGTGTACATATATAAATGTACACCCAATCATTTGGATAAAATCCAACATGTATAGAATACGTCTCATCAGTAAATTTATAGTTTTGGTTACATTTATAATAGCCACGTTCACATATGGTATTATATTCAACCTCAGATAACTTCAAATAAAATAATTATTTGAAATTGTACCTTTACAGGCAGAAAGAACATTTGACGTTGATAATTCAAGGTTGTTCTGTTTTTTATTTGGTAGTTTATGTGATCTACTATATAATTCAGGTCGTTGTCCTGTTCCCATATAATAATCAAATATTTTCTGAATGTTTTTACATCCATTCTTATCACGATTTATACACCCCAACCGGTTGTTTTCCATTTTAAATGTTAGGACAGAATGTAATTTTCGTAACTTATCATATTTATCATTTTTAAATTTCAAATGTAAATTTTCGCATCTTTCCCCTGTTTTATAAGAAACACAAGATGTTCTAAATTCATCAATATTGTAAATCTTAAAATGATTGCTTAGTTTTCTTTTTAGTGTTAAATTTGGTGTTGAAATAAAATTTCTCATTTGCTTCCCAATTCCCCAATCGCCTATGATTATAATATGATCTTTACTAAAAGTGCTTTTGATTTCATTAATCATATTGTCTGTGGTGCGCATATTATTAATATAAGCATACCACTTATATTGTCTGAACTTTTTGTCCCAATATAAAGAAACAGTTTTATTTGATGTTTCTAATTTCTTGTGTAAATATTCAGTAAATTCAATACGATCACATGATTTAGAATTAAAACCAGATAATTGTGCTTCTAATGGAGAAATTTCTAATTTATTCTTATAATTGTGTAATAGTCGTTGATATTTTAATCTTTTTGTTCCTTTCAAATGTTTTCTGTTATTATACATCACATATTGACCATTATCATCCATCATAGAAAACAAACATCTCTTGCCGGGGTCAATAAATATGTGTTTCCCTTGTAAATCATCTTTGGGAACATCATCTATATAAGGAAATTCATCATATAGGTTTTTTTCTTGATAAATTGGTTTCGTTTTTATTTTGGATTTCTTTGAAACAGGCTCGTCTTTCGGAATTTTAACAGTCGATTGTCGCCCCTTTCGTTGTTTATCTTTTATTAAATTTTGTGTATCAACAAAATCGTCATGTATAAATCGAATTGATACTGAATATCCATCAGTATTAATAGCATAATCAAAAACATAATGATTCATTTCAAAATTATCATTCATATTAAATAATTCATCCCAGATGAGTTCTTTATTGTCTGAAATATAACTAAATAAATTGCTTTTTGTTTTTGTTTTATTGTCCATAAAACATTTGCTTAATAATTTTGTATGTTCAATTGGATCTATAAACAATTCAACTAATGCTTTGGTATCTAATTGGATGTGTTTTGGAATACAATTAGATTGTAAAGGAAAGAATTGAAATGATTTTGCTCCGATTTTTTCCAATTCTAAGCACATAAAAATCATATGTTTAAGATATTTAGAAGGTGATTCTTTGATATCATAATGATAATTATGATTAAATTCAGGTGGAACAATATTATCAATGTTGTTATCTAACCATTGATGATATTTTGGATCACTTGTTTTGGGTTCATTTCGATTGATAATATCACTTTTAACTTGTTTAAGTTCTTTAAACAATTGATTTCGCTGGTCTTTGTTCATATGTTCATAATCGTATAGGTTTTTAAAATATGAATTTAAAAAACGATTAACATAATCAAAAAAGTGTAGTTTAATGTTGTTATCAATTGACGGCAACATTGTCTTTGTATAATAATCTAATATAGCAGATAAATGATACCCGTCTACTCTGGTTATTTGTAATGATTGAACTAATTGTTCAAATTCATCAAATAATATTTTGTTTAATTTTGTTGGTTGTCCCCCACCAGCAGGTAATTTAACTGCTCTCATACACATATGAATAGTATCTTTTGTAATTTCCGGAATACTATTGGTCATATATTTATCGAGAATCCATCTGCGTAATACTAAATATGTTTTGGCGGTGATATCATTTGTGGCATTAATAGTGTCCTGTAAAATGCCAAGAAATGTCTGATTATTGGTATCTTTTTTAAGAATATGATGAAGTGGCAACTTTAAACACCGATATTTATCGGGTGGTTTTTTCTTACTAGAATTCATGTATAAAATAAATATATATACGTGAATATATTAAGTCTGTGTAAAATCAAATTTTTTACATGATTGTTTCATCTAACGAACGTTGATTTTATCATTAATACATTCTTTTAACGAATCTTTACAGTTGGTATAGAAATTTCCAGTTTGTCGTTTTACTTTATGTGTATCAAACGGATAACTCAATGGCATCATAATAGTTAATCGTGAACATAATTTATAGCGCTATTACCTTAAAATTTTTGAATTTACTTTGAATTTGTATTTGTATTTTAATATTTCAAGTCCGTTCAATTTTATGTATTTTAATTTGACTACCGGTGAATTAGATTATGAATCCACACTCAATGATAGTGACGTGTATATATCTGAATATGATTGGTCTATTTATAATGAACATTTAATTACAGATTACATTATTTACACCGGACTATCAATTCACGAAGATTATAATAATTTCATGGTATTAAATTCAAATGGTATGGCATTATTTTTCACACAAAGTATCAATCGTAAATATGACGGAATACATGCTGTTCCATACTTCGTATTTAATCATGATGTTTTACACATTCAAAAGAATTCAGCAGTTAATATTTATGCTATTAAAACGTATGGACTAATTGGCGAGAATGGGGGAAAGAATGGAATTAAAAAATACATAGTTATGGATCTTGAAAAACATCAAGTTCATACATCAAATTATATTATTTTTGGAAAACACACTTATGTTCATGAATATATACATCAATTCTGTGATTTAAATGATTTTGTTGGTTATGATAGCACAATCAAAGTTACACAATATTTAGACTCAAACTGGCAATATAGCATGGATACAGATTGTGAAGACAGTGATGAAGAAGACAATGTTATTTCCAAATTCAATCAGTTGCGTGTTTGATTTAGTAAATTTTTGAAAAAATTTGATTCATAATATTAATACCATTCATAACAAAGTATGTATCAAAAATGACTGAAATTGGTCTGATATTTCATTGGGGTTTATATTCAGTTCCAGCATTTGATGATCCTGATTCAGTTAGTCGTCGTCGTACATTTAATGGCAGTGAATGGTATCAAGCACGTCTATTAGAAAAAGGTACTTATAGACCTATTTCTGGATACAAAGAAACTCAAAAATATCATCATGAACAATATCATGATGCTCCATATGATGATTTTCAAGATCAATTCAAAGCAGAATTATGGAATCCGCAACAGTGGATGGATATTGCCAAATCAATTAATGCTACTTATGTAATTTTAACTGCCAAACATCATGATGGATATTGCCTATGGAATACCAAAACTACCAAGCGAAATTCGATGAAAACTGGATCGCATAGTGACCTTTTGGAGCGTTTTGCTGAATGTGCCAAGAAAAATGGTCTAAAATTCGGAATTTATTATTCGTGGATGGAATTTGATGCCAATGTAACTATTAATTATATTGATAATATTGTCGTCCCCCAAGTAACTGAATTAATTGAATACAATCCTGATATTTGGTGGTTTGATGGTTCGTGGAAAGTTAAGTCTAAGTATGCCATAAATGCTGTTCATAAATTGATATCTGTTATGAAATTGAAAAATAGTAAGGTGGAAATCAATGATCGTATTCCAGAAAACTTAGGCATGACTTATAATGTGTTTGCTGATCGATATTTACCCAATCAAAGTATTAATTCAACTATTCCATGGGAACATATTAATACTATTGGTTATAGTTGGGGAGCAAATAAGATGGCAAAAGAATACAAATCTGGAAAGGAACTTCATCAGTTATATTCCAAAGTACGATCATTAAATGGAAAGTTCTTACTTAATGTAGGACCTCTGGCAAATGGGACTATATTACCACAAGAATTACAAAGTTTAAATGAATTAAGCACTATTTTATTACATTAATGGAATGGATTTAAATCGTTGATAATTTTGATAAGAAATTATATATTGAGTATAACGATTTACAATCAATTTCATTGTATTGTTCAATCATATTCATATTGTCGACATTTCGATCACTTTTATCAAGTGAATAATATTGCTTTGCCATTATCAATGCTTCAAATCCAGTATGAGGACCAGTCTCAGACCATCGGCAATTTATCAAACGTAATGTAGTTAGAGCATTGGTCACACTTTTTAATTTGAAATCAAATGAACCATTGATAACAAATCCACAATCTATGAATATTTTATATAGATCACACCAATCATTTTTAATTAGAAAACTGACATCAATACTTCCTATATCTAAATCTTCACCTTCGTCATCGTCGTGGTGGCATCCGGAACAAGTGTCTTCTTCATTCATATTTTCATTCATGCCCAAATCCTCACGACATTTATTTATTAATCTCTCTAAAAAGTGAGCACAATTGGTAATTTCTGCTGATGACCAGTGATAAAATTTATTTCGATGTCGTGATCCATAAGGACTATTAAATTTAACATATCTGTTAAACTCATTAAATATACGTACTTCTTCGGCAAGAGTAATTTCATTACATTTAAACACAGCATATTTCCATTCACCATCAACATCATGTCCAACACCAATCATAAAAACTACTCCGTCAACAGTTTCAAAATCAACAAAATAATTAATTCCGTTCATCTCGTTTTCATCGTTTAATGCCAAGATTGGAGATTGCTTATATGACATTAATATAAAATCATGTTTGTTGACCAAAATCATCCTATTAATAATATCACAATATGTCTTTGATTTGATATCCAATATTTCAGCAGTACATCGCTCGTCTTTAAAACTAAAAATCCCTTGTTGAAAAGCATACATACGATTTTTGAATCCAACATTCCACAGCAATGTTAATTCCCCAATTTCAATCGCAATTTTACGTTTATATTGACTCCATTTGCCATCATAATGATTTGACATATTGGGATATAATTCCCATCGGTGCGGTTTCATTGGATTCCATGAAGATCCATGTTGTCGTAAATCTTTCATCCAATTGATTGCTAACTGAGTTTCATGTTCAACCCATTGGTCATTTTCATGGAAATCAATAACTCCATATTGTTCAAATGTATCAGTTGAAATTACATTTTTATATCCTTTTGCTAAAATTAATGCCATCATGGGATTAAATCCTTGAATTTCTGCTAGTGCGGTATTATATATGTATAGTTGTGTTTTATATGATGGAATACGCCCAGTATTTCGAATATGTAGATTATCTTTGGTTAAACTTAATGTAGTATATTTGATATCAACAACAACGTAATAATGCTTCGGAACATTCCCATCTTGTTGTGTGGTGTCATAAAACGTAGGTAAATATAAATGATGATCCACTAATTTATTAACATAATCATTACGAACCAATAAATCAGCAATTCCACATGTTTCATTTTTATCGTTAAATAACACTGCTTGATCAATAATAGGTATTTTTTGAGCCATTGCCAATTTGGTTTTTTCGAAATTTAGTTTAGTATATCCTTGTCTTCCGTCTTTATTAATAGTAATCATTTCTGGAAATATGGATCTAATTTTATCAACAATGTCTCTTTCAAAATTATTCCCAGCACCACATAAATATTCCTCTTCATCAACTACACCAACTGGATTTTGTAATTCTGTTGGAGCATATAATTCCAACCAATCAAGTAATGGATCTTTTAATATATAGTTTCTGATTGCTGTTCCAGAAATATAATTGGTCATGACTATAATATATGTTATGATATATCATTTTATATAACAATCAAAATAATAATAATCAAAGATAATTGAGAAGGTTAATATAGATATGATTATTTTGAAAATAATATGATCGCAAACCTGCGATCATTAGATTTTTGAAAATCTAACAGCACACAACCCAGAAACTGCTCCAAGAACATTTTTATCAAATTTAATTTCATTAATTATAGGTATGTTAACAATATCTAATCCTTGTGTTTGTATGTAAGATGCGGTGACTGTTACTAATTCCTCAATATTTTTAATTCCTTCATTGAAACAAATCGATACTATTTGATATTTTATTTCTGGGATGAATGGTATTTGATGAACATTAAGAACATTTTTGGGTTCGTTGAGAACTACATCGGAACATATTTCTGATCCACCAATACAAAAATTAAATGATATTGGATTAGATGAATTATTTGTGACATTTATTCCGATAATATCGTGATCTTTTTTATTCAAAATAAATTCACCATTGGGTCTCTTTGCTTTCGCATACCATGGATTATTTTTATTAATATTTTCAGTAACAATTGTATTATTTTTTCGATGCTGTTCAATCACATGAACGTATTTTTCACAATTTAATACTGCTGTATCATATGCCACTTCTCGATGACATTTGAATGTTAATCTTAAATTATTACTATCGTTGGTAATAGACTGATCAACCAAAACTAAATAATTCCCATCTTGTTTGTGAAATGATCGAAATGTGATATAACAACATAACAGCATTGATTTAAGTACATCAATAGCAAATTCATGACTGTGAATAAGTCCTCCATTGGTCTTACATTTCGCAGTGTTAAAATTAACTTCATATGTTGAAAATAATTGTTTAATAGATTGAGTTAATTGATTAATATCTTCCAAAAAACTTGGGTTATTTTTCAAATGTTTAACTGAAATTGCTGTTGTATAATCATTAATTCCATTAATTCCACATGTAATTAAATAGTTATGAATTACATGTAATTTATCAGATAAATTATGGACGGCACTATCTGTATAGGGTACATAAGTCATAATTATATATTTATAATTAATAAATATCCTTATGTAGCAGTTAAATGATCAATATTAATCATATCATTATTTTAAAGTTTACTTTGAGTTTTAAAAATATCCTTAATGTAAACGGATTTAAAATTAAAATAGAATATACATATATGTAATTAAAATGGATTCATTCATTAAATATGAACATGAGAAAGAGAAAGAAAATGATAATGATATCATCATGCCCATGATTAATGAACTTTCAATGAATGAATGTTTCAATGAAATTAAACGATTGTGTAAAGTATCACCTGAATGTGATGGACTACAATTAGTGTGCGCAACATCTGGCGAAAGATTCTTAATATTAACTCCATATGGATTATTAGTTCAATATAAGACAAGAAATATATTTTTAATGCCATGGTCAAAACAAGATCAGCAATTGTTAATACCAATAAATTCAATTGAAGAACAAGGAACAGATGATCGTGATAAAATATATATTATGCGGTGTTTATTGTGTGGCAATATTGATCATGATCGAGATATTATTGAAAAATTCGCACATATTGCGGATAATATCATTGTTCGTCCAAAGGACATAAAAAATCCGCAACTTGATCCAACAAAGAATGTTTATTTAAAATTAAAAATTTCTTTTGGATCACCAACTGAGGAAGCACGAAATAAATATAATATAGTAGCATTTGCTACATTACATGGCGGGAATGAAACATCTAAACTAAAATTAATTGGAGTTTACTGGATCTAACTCGGTTTATGTTGTATTACCAATCGTAATAATGACCTCGAAGCTTTGTATTAATATAATCGACAACTCGCTCACAATTGTCTTTAATTGAACGATCGCAAAACTTTTGATAAAGTCGTCCACACGCACTGGTAAAACGTACTCCAATGCTTGGTTTTTCATCAAAACTTATTTCTTTGTAATTCCACTCAGACAACTTTCCAATGAATTTTTCATCACAATTAGTATACATATCAAACCACTTATTGTAACTATCATTGCTAAACGAGTAGTCGTGAATAGTAGCAACGTATCCTATAAAGTGCTTACATGACTTATAAGAACAAAAGACAAATGGATAAGGTTCATCAGTGATGGAGTTACAAAAAAAGTATGAGTTATTTCCCCCTTGAATATAATAGTACATGTCTCGATTTAATCTAATATTTAATAAATTATGGAAAAATAAGCTGAAAAAAAATCAAAATTTTCAGGATATTTTTAAAATACATATGTATATCATACGAGTGTCATACAAACAGTTTCTATAATAAGCACCGGTACATATTACTTTGTATTTTTTATCATTAGAAATAACAGTATTTCCTGATTTAATATCACAATGTGTAAAATAACAATCATCATATGTGTTATTCTTTGTTAATGCCTTAAATTCAGCCCAAAATGTATCACTAAGTGAGTATGAAAAGTCAATCATTTCAAGTATTCGGGTTGCTTCATTTATAGTCATATGGGCATCAAATTTACACAACTTTGTTATATAGATTTTATCAATACAATCGCCTTCTGTAATAGGTTCGCATGATGCTTTAATTGGATTTAAATAAACTGAAATTACAGGTGGCAATACTGCTACACTGTGTGTTGACCCCATTATTTTGATGAAGTGACATTTATACCTTTTTTTAAAGTCAAAAATTTTGATCAAATTTTATAAACATTTTTAAATCCGTCCACATTTACAGATATTTTTAAATCCGTTTAGGATATTTTAAGCGTAATTCATTGTCAACTATATCATTATGATCATAATTGCGGAAATATTCTTCATTTCTAACACTACTATTAGCATCTGAACAAACATCACCACGTGTCATTTTAACACTTTTGAACCAATTTTTCGATTGAATTGCGTAATGATTTAAATGTAGTTGGCAATTAATTAGACTATGTTCTGTTATACAAGTAAATGGATAAATCGAATGTTTTTTCCCGTCACAAGTGATTGTCTTTTTCTTTTTCTTTCCGGATTTTATAAGATTAAACACATGAATTGGAATAATATCTTGTATATATTGTGTTCTGGCAATTGATTTAACATAAATGTCTTTTTTTACAAGGTACTGTTCCCTGTTGATAAAATTATCAACAACTGACACTGGTTGTTCAATAAATCCAGATGATCCGAACATTTTCCATGGAACTGAAACTTGTTTTATTTTTCTACTCAATTTCGATAAATATGATTTAATATTTTTTCCCTCTCCATGACCATACATAAATTCATCTAAATCTACGTTAATAATCCATTCACATTGCTGACATAAAGGTGCTTCTTTAATTGGCATTATACCATATTTATATAATAATGATGCCTGCGCATGCTTTGTATCATCAGTTGTCAAAAAAACTATTCCTCTATCAATATATGGTTGTAATGGTGTCATAAAATCATCTGTACTTCCGTTATTAACTAAATAAAAATAATCAACACCTTCTCGAAGATAATGTTCAATCCATTCAGTTAATATATGACTTTCATTTTTGAAACATGAAATGACCGCAATTTTGTCATTAATTATTTTTAGTTTTTGATGTCGTTTAAATGTTAATATTTTGTCACTTTGTTTAACATAAACATATATGGTACTTTTAGGTCTGAATAATTTATTAAATAATAATATTGGAACGATATTGCCACGCTTATCGACAATTTTAATAATATTGTTTAAATTTATTTTAATAGTCATTATATAATGACGAATTAAAAATATTTTGAAATGTGTACAAATTCAAAGATGTTTATAATGACTATTAAAATAACGGTCATTTTTAAAGTTCTATATTTTGATTACTTATATTGCGTTTGATTTTTAAACATACTGCTACCATTTCCTTAGTCATTTTGTAAATATCATCATAATCAATTAATACTTCTGTTAGTTTATCAGTATTTGAATTTTCAACAGCATCAATCAATTCCAATAGCACTTTATATTCTTGTCTTCCTGAAAAATGTGGATCGAAATTAACAATTCTATCTGTATAGATTTGGGCATCAGTAGTGTTATCAGATAAATACAATAATGCTGTTAAGAAATAATATTTCGTGAGCATATATTTAGACTGACTGGCATTAGGTAGGTTTTGAAAACATTCAATTACTTTGAGGTAATATTGAATGGCATTAGTGAAATCATTCATTTCATTTAAATAGATTTCGGCAATACGTTCAGTTAATATTCTAATATCAGTGTTATGATCACATTCACATGAGTATATTTCAATTGCTTTTGAATACGAATCAATGCGTTGTTCAAATGTATCAGAAATATCGCCAATTTTAGAGTAATATTTAGCAACTTTAATAATATTACTCGCGTCTTTAATTAGTATTTGATAATACTCGATGGCATTGCTATTATTTCCAACACTAATGTATAGTTTGGCAATATCTTCAAGAACATCTCTAATGTCAATAGAAACGTCATTGAAATCGGATTCAATGTGTAATAAATATTGATAAAGTTCAATATCCACTTCAATTGCTTTGGTTATATTCTTTTCAATTTTATAGTTATTAACACTTGATCGATAATATTTTAGTGCTTGATCTTGATTTTCCAAGTGACTAAAATATGCCCATATAGATTGTGATTTTTTAATATATTTACGTGCCTCAGCAAGATTAGCATCACCATTACATTTGAATGTAGACATATTTTAACTTCCGATTGTGAAATAGACCGTTATCAATATTAAGGAACATATGAAATTTCAAAATCAAATTTTTATGATTTTTAACCACCATAAAAACAAACAAAGCAATCAAAGTAATAATGTGTTTTTGATCACATTTGGAAGTTAAAAATCCAAGGCAAAACGATCTAAACTCTTAGTCATTGCCACATACATTTGTTCTCTTGTGGAAATCTGGTTGCCAAACTTCCCACCCATAAAATATTTCCATGCGTAATAAACACTACCGACACCGACACCGATCGTTCCGACTGCTACAACTGGCATTGAACTCAATAGTGCTCCGGTAATCAATGTCATTGAACTTCCCGTAATAACTAACTTGTCATAGAACATATACTTGTATTGATCTCCAAAACTACTCTTCCATTGATCATAAAGATCAATAAAATCATTAAATTGAGCACGTTGTTGATCAGTAAGAAGATTGCGGTTTTTACGAATAAATTGAACGTCGCTTTCAATTGATGACATGAGAAAAGTGATATATGGATCACTACTGGCAAAATATGTAAAAGCAACAGCAACACCAGTCAACATGATACCAGCACCAACAATTCGTCCTGTGGTTAGAGGTTCATTTTTCTTTGAAGTTTGCGTTCCATTACCACTATTACTACCGTTACCGGCATTGTTGTTAATAATTGTTGTTTGTGATGGCGGGTAGAACCGCATGTAGTTATGTGACCCAACACCTAATCCAGTATTGATAGCGGTATTGATGGCATCAGTATTAGCACTAACATTAGCATTAGGAAGAGGAGAAGATGTTACAGTCTTGTGGACATTGAATTGTTCCATGTGCTTTTGAAAATTTCGCTGAATGTTTTCAACATGTGACTTGATGGACATTATGACAAGTGGATTGAAATAACAATGAAAAATATCAAATTAAAATCAAAATTTTTTAAAAGATTTTGATCACGTAACGTTCGATAAGAACCTAAACTTTTTTTAAAAGTTAAAAAGTATTTAAAGACAATATCATAGTATGATTTATACTATGTCCTCTGTCATTGACGTTTCGAATAATCAACAGTTATTCAATCATGTTCCTGATATTGGACGTTCGCATATGAATGTGATTATTATGGGTGCTTCTCATGTAGGTAAAACAAGTTTAGTACGATGGTTATCAGGAGATACATTTGCTGACAATAATAAAGGTAATTCATATGCGAAAACCATATATCAATCAAACTCAAATCATTCGAGTATTAATTGTTGGAAAATAACAAATCCTAATAGTATATATCCAATATCTAAACCTTGGATTGGTGAATCACATATGAAAAATGAAAAATGTGAACATTGCGGTCATACAAACGTGATTTATGAACCATTCGAGAACTATCCTTTAAAACGAGGAATTCCAGTCATTATTATGTATGATCTTGAAACTGATCCTGTGGCACTTGAAGTTGATAAATATGTGTCTGGACTATTATCAGTCTATGGAAATAATAAGTATATGATTTTAGCAAATAAGTTAGATAAGAATGAAAATCCTAAACTTGTGTGGACGGAAACGAAATTCATATCCATTTCTCAAAACGAAGAAAAAATTCCTTACATGCGCGGTGTTAATCAATTTATGACTGAAATTTTCGACTATTTTAATAACTATACACAACCAACCAAAGTAATTGATAATTAATTTTGAAAAAGTAAATTCGTTAGTGTCAAATTTGCTTTTTGAAAAAGTAAATTCGCCAGCGTCGAATTCATTTTTTGAAACACCACAATAATTGTGCCAAATATTGACCTTTTGGGTTAATTCGCAGACCATCCTTAAAATCCTTAAATACTGTGCGTTTAATAAAGCGTTCACGATTACGTTTTTCATCCAACTCTTCTTGTGTTATTTCAACCTTATTAGTATCTCGAATACCATAAGCAAATTCACCTAAATATGTCCATTTCAATGTATCAACACAGTAGGTAATAATTTCATCAACATAATACAATGACTTGCTCTTGTCTTTGAAGTTGATGACATCAGATAAATGTAGAATAGCAATACCACCAGTTTTAAGAAGAGCAGATGTTTTCAAAAGTGATGGTTTCATAAAATTGTTGACCCATTGATTCATAGTTTTGTGGCGATTAATTGATTGAGTAGGTTCTTGACAATAAATTTCCAAATTAAAAAATGGAGGACTGGTGAATAAAACATCATATGTTCCATATAACTTGGGATCAGGTTGCCAATCTTCAAATGGTAATGTATGAACCTTTAATTCCTCTTTGCCATCACAGTCATAACACAGAGGTTTTAAATCATCAATAATTCGTTGATATAATGGAGCTAATTTAGTATTTGGATCACACGCAGTATATTCCAATCCCATAGCACAAGCAACAACCAGTCGATCACCCCATCCAGCAGAAATATCTAACATTCGTTGTCCTCGTTTGATTTGGAAGTGTGTTAAAATCTTAACCACTAAATTAGATTGAAATGATGAAGGCATTCCAGTACGGTAAAGAATATCAGAACATTGTTCAACTACATCCAAATATTCATCACCACGAGCATATTTTTGAGCAATCCCATGGACTTCTTCATATGCCAACTTAATGATACGATCCTTGTCACGTTGCCAATATTCATATGGTGATAATTCCACATCATGTCGTTGTGATTTAACACGTTCACACAATGTGTATCTGGCAACAAATTCATTACATAATTTTAATTCTTGAAGATCAATGACCATAAATCCCAGTTTTTTACTGGGACGACTAATGCGAGTCAGTGATACATAATTGGTTATAGGTTGATTGAATGATTTATCAGACAAACGAACAATATCTAACAATTCTTGAATAGATTTAGTGGTATTGTAAACAGGATATGGATAGTCCAATTGACGAATACGTTCAGCAATACTGACATCCATGACCGAAAAGAAAGGAATGAAAATATTACATAAAACCTGAAAAATAAAATCAAAATTTTAATTTAAAATTTAACATATTTAAATTTTGATTTTATTTTAGCTTATTTTTCCCTTAATTTATTAAATATTTCATTTATTTTTTGGTTCAATCATGGACACTGTATTTGGTCTTTTTATTAGCGATGCGGAGTTTAACAGACTGATAGGTGGAGATACTAAGGATTTTAACCTTGATTACGATGGAGATGGCAATGTGTGTGGTGGTAATATTCATGGATACAACATGTATTCATGTAATAATGAAAGTGATGCCAAAGGATATGTGATCGTTTGTATTCAGTTTGACCCACATTCAGTTGATAACCCAACAATTAGTGCCACAGATGTCATTGCTTTTTCGAATTTCGTGTCACAATTGGTGACATCTAAAAGAGTTACGTCTAATATGTTGGGTATGTATTTAGTCTAATTAAAATTATTAATAAATTTAAATTAACTTTCTTAATATGAAAAAAGTTATGATCAAAAATTTAAATCCGTCCACATTTAATAATTTCTTTGGTTACGGCATTTCAACAAATGAACTGATTCTTATCCCGAATCAAAATATATGCTCACAATTTAAAAATAAACTGAAACATTGATTTTGTAGTAACATTATTAAAGACAATTTTATATTAAAAATATTAGGAATAAACGTATATTATCAATTAGTTGATCAACACCCAGATCACTTAACTTATACATATGTATGTAATATTGATAAAATAAATGAACCATTGTCAAATCTGGAAATATTTATTCAACAACATTTTGGAACACTCGTCAAATTTTATTGTCATAATAATCAAATGATCCAATTGCCTCATCTTTTAACTATACTACCGTCATTAAATACACTTGTATGTGGGTTCAATAAGTTGTCTGTTTTACCACCATTACAATCGCAACTAACAACATTATATTGTAGTCATAATAATTTATCTCATCTGCCTACATTACCTGTCACATTAATCTATTTATATTGTGATCACAATCAATTGGTTGACTTGCCTGTATTGCCAAATTCTCTCAAAGAAATTTATTGTCGATACAATAAATTGAAAAAGTTGCCACCTCTGCCCATTAATCTAAACACACTATTTTGTAATAATAATCAATTAATCGAATTGCCTCCATTACCATTAACGTTAATTTATTTTTATTGTTATTGTAATCAATTAATTGATGATAATCAGGCAAATGCGTTTACAATTAAAATTTGATTTTTTAATTATTCCAGAATATTTTTAAAAGAAATCAATAATCATGGGAATTATTCAAAGTTATATAAACACAGAAGTGGAAAATGATCATAAGATATCAAATATATCGCCCGTTTCGACCACAGAATTAATTGAAAAATTTCAATCAGTTGTAGGATATTCAGAAACATGTTCATGGAAATTACATCATCCCAGCGGACAAAATCATGCTGTGTGGATTTTAACACCAGAAACATTATCTAATATTGAATTTCCTGATCAGGTTTTTCAATTCCGTGTGCCAAGTTCTGATGAAAATACACAACGTAATGAAGATGGGTCATTAAATGTGTGTTATATGTATGGAATTGACACTAAGAATAACAAAAGATGTGTGTTGCGTATATCGTTTCACGGTTTAAATGAAATTGGAATGAAAAAACTTGATGCTCGTATGCTGTTTAAATTATACATCTGTTCATTGGATGAAACCAAAATTACGGTAGATTTTAGATCATTGAAAGATATAGTTCATTTCATTTTATAAATATTTCATTAATACAAAGTATTGTAACTTAAAAAAAGTTATGATCAAAAAATTATAAAAAGTTACGAACATTAAATCACTTTGATGGACAAGGAATGACAGACACACCATCACCCAGAGGAGGCAGATTTCCCCCAAACTTGCGATAGCAATCCCATCCATTTGATGCGCGCTTAGCATCTGCCTTAGGAGGAACACGCTTAGCAACAGCACTCCAAATGTCCTTTTCTGCCTTAGAAAGTGCTCCCCATGATGCTCCTTGATCCTTAGTACGATTGGCAAATGCTTGTCGGTTCTCTGATTGGGTTAGACCTGTTACTGACCCATGAGATAGAGTTACCTTCATCTCACTTGCCAGTTGAGTGAATACAGTCTTGAATGAAAGAACATTGCTTTCGTAATTTGGATCAGAACCATCGTCCTGTTCATAAAGAGCAACGAAAAAATGATCAATAAAGGTGTTAACGATGGGGGAAATGGTTTGAGACTCAACAGTTGCCATTTTTAATTACCGGCTGAAACAAAATAGTGAAACGGAGATTTTAGGCATAAAAAATATCAAATTTTTTCAAGATTCGAGTTATTTTTAGGTCAAATCCTATTATTTGTTTTTATTTTGTTCTTATATAATAAGTTTATTACAAATACCCTACATGTATGAACAGTTAATAGCATCTGGAAACTATGATAGGTTTATGGCAATAATTAGTAAAAATATCCCGAACAAATCAGAAATATCGTCAGCAATTATAGCATGCGATTATGCTGGTGCTAATCAAGGTATTATAGATAAATTAATATCAATGGGAGCAAATCCATGTATTGTAACATTTCCACATGAACCGTTGCGGAGTAGTTGTTATAATTATATAAATTCATTCCATGATAATAAATTTGTTCCAATTGATATCAACATATTTGTTAAATTCGCTATTGCGCAAAAAGATTTCAAGTTGTTAAAGTATTTATTGCCATCTGTGCTTTTATTACCAAATCCATCAGAGTTATTAATCTCATTGCCTCCCAATTGGAAACAAGAATTGTTAAAATTAAAATTAGTTCCCGCTAAATATTTTATGAGTGATATTGAACCTATACACACAAAAATAGTGGATTTTACTTTTACTTATCAAGAACCAGAATTTGAAACTATATTTGATCCACAAACTGTATCCTGTGATGGAATTAAGTTATTAATTGATCCACAATTAATCACATACACACAGGCACAACGTGATTCAATGTTATTATATACGTTCAATGGTGATGTTTTACTTAACAGTTACATTAGAAATAATTACAAATTTAATACAAAAATGCTGGAATATTATCAAAAACATTACATGTGGTTCGCTGAATTTATTGGTGATTTTGCCAAAGACAGTGATACTTACATTGAAGATTACATTTATAATCTTTATACCAATTTAATGAGCACATTTACACTACATTTCCCCAAAGACATCACGTTATATAGAGGAATTACCACATCAGTTCAATATTTAATTGGACAAAAGGTAAAATTTAATGGATTTACATCAACTTCATGTGATCGTGATGTTGGTAAGCATTTTTTATACGGTGGTTTGGAAAATACAGATATGAAAACCTTTTTTGAAATTAATGTTCCAGTTGGATTTAATGTCAGTCCAACATATATGTACAGCAAATTTCCTCATGAAAATGAATTTTTATTGCCAGAAAATACTATACTAACCATACTTAATATTGAATCGGCAGAGTGGGGACAAACTATTTATGGACGTGTTAGTTTGGATGAGAAATATTCTGGAAAATACAAAATCAAATCACCTCGAAAACATATAGGAATTGACATATCGGTGGAATTGTCACATGATGAAATTCAAAGATTATTAAATACATCTTGTATACTATCGTTTTTTGAATGGTGGAAAAATAATGAAAATATAAGTACTTTTGATTATTCAATGGATAATTGTTTGTGTATAGAAATCTTGGATTGGTGGTTGAATTGTGGATTGGAATTGAAATACACTAAATTTGCTGTCGATAATGCCAGTGGACTGGGACGCATTGATATATTAGATTGGTGGAAACAATTTTATTTAAAAACAGGAATGCCATTATTATATTCTGAATCAGCAATGACGGCGTGTAGGAACAATATTCCCATTCTTGAATGGTGGAAAAATTCCGAATTAGAATTAAAATATAACAATGACGTTATAGATAAAATTGATATCAATTCAGTAACAGATCACATTGCCATTTTGAATTGGTGGGTAAAATTTAACAAAGACTCCAAATTACCTCTGAAATATTCAGAATATGCCATTGATCATATTATTGGAACACATATTGGTCATCAAATTTTATTGTGGTGGAAATATAGCAATCTGCCAATGAAATATAGTCCAAAAAATCTACCAGAATTAATTAAACTAAAAATAGTTTTGCCAGAAGAAGAGCAATTTGTGAAATTTTATGATGTTGATCCAATAACAGAAGATTCCACCAATGTTATTTGAATTCAATCATCTTTTAAATTCGTCCAGAATATTTTTAAAAATAAAATTGATTATAAATATATTCATTCAATATGAAACCTAAAATGACATATTATTTTGTTGACACAAACATAATAATTTCTTATATAAATGAAGATGATATAAAACTTATTGGTTATATAAATAACCCCGATAATCACTTTTATTACACAGAAACAGTTAGAAATGAATTAAATTTTAAAAATATTCTGAACGAATTTAAATACAAAAACATAGTTCCTGATATTTTTAAGTATGTTGATTCAGATATATCCCCAGAAAGAATGAATAGCATATTTAAGGATATATTTGACGAATCAAAAACATTCATTTTAACATCTGAACAAATCAGCAAATTTAAGAATGATTTAAAAATTATATTTGAAGCAGGGTATGTTTGTTATGATATTTTACCCAAAGATGTCTTTACTGAACCTAAATTATTAACTCACAATCTAAAATTATACAATACATCAAAAGCACTGTTAGAAACTCTGATCAATAATCATGGTTTTGAACATCTAATACAAGTTATTAGACCCAACGATATTTTTGAATTAAGTGTTCTTTCCACCAATCAACATTGTACAATAATGCCATAGCGGTATATTTCATTTTTATTGAATGAGTCCTTGAATATATAAACCACCAATTGAGCACATTAATATGATTGTTCTTTGATGCTAAATCAACAGCGTTTTCAGTATATTTCATTGGCAAGGAACTATTTTTCCACCAATATAGTGCTTCCATACATCCATTTGCTGATGCCATATCCAATGCCACATGAGAATATTTCAATCCCTCTTTGAAGTTTTTCAACCACCAATCTAACACAGGAATATTGTTTTTAATGGATGCGTTATCCATTGCTAATTCACTATACTTTAATTTCTTTGATAGTTTCTGACCATTAAAAACAATATTCCACCAATCTAAAACTTCTGGATATTGACAATAATCCAAGACATTTTCATAATCATATTCATCGACAATTTGTGTTCTTTTCCACCAATCGAAAAAGTTCAAATGTTTTGACGTTAATAATAATGATTGAATGTTTTTATGAGTTAATCCAATCATTTTATGATTGGGTTCATGGACTTTTTTGCGTTTCTCTTCTATATCTAATTCTAATTCAAGAAAAGATAAATCAATGTGAACTGTGGCACTAATGACGGTTCTAATTTCTTTGATTTTACTTTCACTCTCGCTATGTTCATTTTCACTCTGTTCACTTTTAATATTAGTAATTGTCATAATAGTGTAATGTGGCAATAAAAATTCATGTTCATCAGCATATTTGCTATTTAAATATACTGCTGATAACTTGAAATGTGGTGGAATTGTCAATATGAATAATGTTCCAGTTGATCCAGCAAATTCACGAGCAACATCAATATCACATGTAGTTGACATGAATCCATTTGCTCTAATTGATTTTTTAGATTCCTTTGGAATATTTTTAGAAATGCCTGATAAATCTTCTCTAATTCCACGATACAATATAATTTGTTCATCATAATTTAATACAAATGTTGACAATAGTGATACATACAACTTAACAATATAATCTTCTATGTATTGTGTGCTATCACTGGCAAAATCACCAATAAAATCAATAAATGTGTTATAATGATTGTGATAATATTCTACTAATGAATCATTTAAATGATAGTTATTTCGAAGATATCCATTCAACAATACATCACCATTATGCGAATATAACAATATAGCATCTTTTTGCTTTGTAGTATACCTTATTTTTCCAGAGAATCCAGTATTTGAATAACGCTGGGCACTTAACAAATTTATTTGATCACAAGAATCCAATGCCATTGACATATTATATATTAATAAAATAAGATTTTATCCAAAGTAATTGTGTTTCTGAAAATATATTCTGAATTTAGATTTTGTTGGCGAACAAAATATTTTTAGATTTTGCTTACTTTCGTCATGGAGAAGGTAAATTAAAGTGATGTCCCTCAAAAGTTAGTCCAGACTCAACAATTCCATCAAATTCAAGATCAATATCACGTAGATGTTCAACATTCAGACTGAATTCGTCAATAATCGGACATATTAACTTCATAAGGTCATATGATTTATTTATAATATATTCACGAATATCATCATATACATATTCAGTTACATTTGTGTTTAAATCATCAACCAGTTCAATTAAACGTGGCACGACCAAGTTTTCAAGTTTTTCTTGATCAATAATGTCAAAATTGACTATTCCATTTTCTTTACAGTATGACACAATGTTTTTAAAAATTTGGTCTGTGTTGATTTCAAACTTATTTGCTGGCAGACTTTCCATTAAAATAAATATGAGAGATTGGTTATATTCGCACAATTTTAAGTAAATTAAAAATCAATTTTTCTAAAAGTTAAAGAAATTTTGATCATAACTTTTTCTAAAAGTTAAAACCATATCCTAAATAAGCAATGGACGAAGACATTATTAGACTCAAAAAGTTAATTAAAATGTTAAAAAGTTATTCTGGTTCAAGTACTTCATTAATCACATTAATTTTACCACCAAAGTCTCGCATTGCCGATTATCAATCAATGTTAATCACTGAATATGGCACTGCCTCGAATATCAAGTCTCGTGTCAATAGGCAATCAGTTCTTGATGCTATTACATATGCTCAAACTCATTTAAAACTGTACTCACATCATGCTCCTGACAATGGGTTATTTTTGGTTTCAGGTAATGTTATTGATCAATGCGGAAAATCAAAGAAAATAACCATTCCTATTATAAAACCACAATAGAAATTTATTAATATAATGTATGAACTAAAAAATGATTTTTAATTTTGTTGACGAATAAAATATAAATCATAAAAATGAGTGAAACAGATGAGGTAAAATATCCAAATGTAGTATCGCATTGGGGACGATTAATACAAGAATGTATTAAACACAAGAAATGCTTACATGAACGAACAATATATCGTGAAGATAATAGAGATATTAGATTTGATCATACTAGTTCTGATACATTAGTAACTTCGCAACAAAGTAAAACAGAAATTGAACAATATTTATCGTTATTTAATAATTTAAATGATAAATGGCAATTGGAATTAAATGTTGATCATTATCAAAAACATGAACGCGATTATTACAGAAATTTTGGTGGAGAACGATCTCGTCATCATTGTGAAACTGGATGTAAGTGTGCTGGTAGTGGATGGTCGTATTCAACTGTGGAGGTAGTAAAATTCAAAGCAAGTCTTGTACAAAAACAGGATAATTAAATTACTTAATTGAACTGAATGATCATGGAATTTAGTCTTTGTTGACAGACCCCGAAATAGACCAATATTTTCCATATGCTGATTCCATTGAACAATCGTATAAAAGTGTACAGATTCCCACAACTTCAAACATGCCTCTGGTAACATTCATTTTACCGCGAGCGCGCAGTTTGTCACCAGTATACGTGACCTTTGTTATCATATCTCCTTCATTCCAAGATCCTTGGTAGTCTCCTTCTTTACTGATTATTTGCTGACTAAGTCCAATACACATTCTGGGAATTCCAACGATTGATCCAATTATAGGAATATATCCAATTCGTCTAATATTTTTGTCTACATGATAATATGTCCTCATACGTGATGTTAAATCAGATTCGGACAGTCGTGTATAATATGAAGTCATTATTGTAATACACTTGATGATAATATTTTGAAATCTATTGTCATAAAAATCAAAAATTTTTAGAATCTTATCGATTATTTTTAATTCTGTTCGTCAAGAAATATTTTTTAATGCTGACATTAATATACCACTTATATTGTCTGAATTTTTTATCCCAATATAATGGAACAGTTTTATTCGATATTTCCAATTTCTTGTGTAAATATTCTGTAAATTCAATACGATCACATGATTTAGAATTAAATCCTGATAATTGTGTTTCTAATGAAGGAATTTTCAATTTATTCTTATAATTATGTAATAGACGTTGATATTTTAATCTTTTTGTTCCTTTCAAATGGTTTCTATTATTGTACATTAAGTGCTGACCATTATCATCCATCATGGATAGTAAACATCTTTTTCCGAGGTCAATAAATATAATTTTTCTATCAGTTAACAACCAACAGGCTTTATTTGGAAATGATTTTAAATCCGTTCAGGATATTTTTAAACATGCTCGCATTTCTAACACTGTTAGATGTCACTGTCTATGCTGGTCCTTGGGCGGCAATTTGCTGGGGTGTTTGTACCAGTGCCGCAGTGGCAACATGTATGACAACATGTGTATTACCATCTCCTTAAAATAAAGAACGGAATATTACTTTGATAAAATAATATAGGATATTAGTTTATTTTGAATTTTTATTTTTGTTTAATCAAGATATAATGAGTTTAGCAGGTAGCGTCATGAGTGAATTAACTGCTCAAAACCCCAGTGGAGTTTTAGGACTTGATAGTCAAGGAATGCAATCAGGCAATGTCCAATCCCAATATTCTCAATATTCTACCGCATTTGCTCAATCACCTCAACAACAACAACAACAACAACAACAGGGGGGTATGTTTCCAATGTCAACACAACCACAAGTTCCATCATTTCAAAATCCTCAACAACAAAATCCTCAACAACAAAATCCTCAACAACAACAACATGTTCCAATTTCACCTGATTTAACTGCCGAGTTTTTACAAATTATAAATTCAAATCAAAATCTATCCCAAACATATGGAGGTGGCAATTTATCTGCTTCACTTGCTAATCCACAGTTAATGATGAATATTGTCAACGATTACAGAAATTTTATGGCACAACAACAACAACAACAACAACAGCAACAGCAACAAGAATATAAACAACAACAGCAACAACAAGGTTCTGGGAATGGAAATGGGAATGGAGAAGGTGTTGTCGAAGCAGTTGATCCATTAGATGGTGAACCCAGTTTATCAGACAAGTTGTTTGAATTAATCAAATTACCATTGATTGCCAGTATTATTTATATTTTATTGAACACTCAATATATTCAACAATTATTTATTGGATTTATTCCAAAGTTAGATAGCACCGCCACCTTCCGTTTAGTTGGATTTGGTGTTATTTTCTTCATAATTTTTGCGATTGCGATAGAAGTTACAAAGTATGTATGATGTATTATTCTTAATTAGATTCAAAAGAATTAACTAAATCATTAATAGTTGCTTCTAATTCTTGATTATTATTTATATATTGCTGATATCGATCATGTTCACTTTGTAATTGCTCCATATCAATTGGTAATGATATGTCACAGACTTTACCAAAAACTAAAAATGCTTTATTTTTATGAATATTAAGACAAGTATCTATACCATTATCAATTGGATTAACATTATATGACTTTGTATGATCATCACTTCGGCGATTGCGATTAAGAACATTGTATAAAGTCCACTTAAAATAACCATCAAAATCAGACGGATTGTAATTGGGAAAAATATCATAACGTGTCCATTGTTCATCAAATGGAACAGAGAAAAGGACATTTTTAGAAATATCCTTAATGGATTTAAATTTGTCTCCACAAGTGTCAGCAATAACTGCTATATTTAATGTCGTTCTATTTTCATTTTCATTAATAGTTTTGATTTTAGCAAGAGATGACTGAATTCGACATAATGCCTCGTCAGCATTGATTGGTTGCTCAGAATTAATAATATATTTATCATATCCTTCATTAAAAACTGTATAATTTCGTTGTTCCAAGGCGGTTTGTAATTTATTTGAATAAGTGGTCTTTCCAGCACCCATAGTACCATTCATGACAATTAAAAGTTTACGACAAGTACGTTGATACATATTCTTTCTCAATTTAATGTATATTGACATAATAAATTAGTTTTTATATTCATTCTTATTTTGAGAATATCTCAGTATTAAAAATATAATGTATAACATCGAGTGTTATTTGAAAGTTTTATTACATGATTGTTGTCAACAAACAATTGCTCATTTACATGAACATCGTGGACAAACTTATGGGAAGTTAAGAATAAGTTCAACATATATTTATTTAGACATATATCGAATGTCATTTAAAAATGCCAACAAATGTATCGATTTAATTTATGACATACCAGATGATTTTATTATTCCCAATGTGATAATGAAATTATATTTTTATAACAAACTATATTTGCTTTATTCGCATTCTGATGTGAATGTAAATGACGAAATAAATAAAATGTTTGATTATTTTACCAATCGAAATATACAGTGGTGTTGGCATGATTTAAACACCAAAAGATTTACCATTTTTAACAATGAAATGGCACGGAAAGAATTTAATAATAAGTTACTAAAATCATCATTGCCTGTATATTCTCAAAAAATATGCTGGGGAGAATACAACGAAATTTATCGAAATTGTAACTATGGTGGATCTTGCGTATGTACTGATTTTAAATCCGTTCAGGATATTTTTAAAACAAAAGGATCATATTCATTGATAGAAATGATTGGTAAATATATTGAAGGATTTGCTGACGGATATATTACTGAAACTGAAATCATCGATTATATAACTGATTTAAAAGAATGGAATGTGCCGTTTTCAGAAGAATCAGATGGCAATTATCCATTACATCGAATCAAAGACATGATAGAACATTATAAAATCAGAAGTATTTTGTTAGACAATATATAATCATTATAATTTTTAATGTCACTGTGTGAATGTACGACATTAAAAGGAATGCCTTGTAAATCATTCAAAAAACGAGGGACAAATTACTGTTCTTTTCATCAAAATTGTCAGGAACAACGAACTAATAAACCTTCTTTTTTAATGAGTATTTTTCAATCTAAACGTAAAACAATCTCAACTATTTATGAGGATATTGGTGTAGAATCAAAGGGATTATTAATTAGAGCAACCAAAGAAGATGTACCTAAAATTAAGGAATTGGCTGATAATTATATGAAAATTATAGGGCATTTTGAAGAAAAATCACTTGAAGATGTGGAAAATATAGTTTTAAATTCTGAAACTTATGTTTATAAAAATCCTGACGTTCAGGGATTTATTACAATAATATCAGACAAAAAATTACTACGCTTGCTTGTTGTTGATCAGAATTATAGAAATTTGGGAATTGCAACAAAATTAATGAATTTTGTTAGTACTAAAAATTTCTCACTTTATATTGAGAAAAATAATCCATATTACGATATCTTGGTTAAGTTTTACACAAAATATAAATTTAAAATTGTTGAAGAAAATACAGATTTTGTTAAAATGCAAAATTAACAAATTCTAAAAATAATTGGTCAAGTTTATCATCCTTTGTCCATATAGTATGTTCAATATTCCACTTGTTAGAAAGATGATGTAATACCAATAGATTATTCTCATCATTATTAAGTGATGATGAACATTCAGTCCACAAATATTTGAAATGACTATATGTATATGGTTTAATTAACAACATATAAGTAATTATATTACAAAGAATATGATTATATTTATGTTCTTATCACTTTTATTCTTACTTGCTACGAATGCGGCACGTCTTTGCTTTTCCTAATTGTCCACACTTAGCACGGTATGAATCAATTTCTTTACATCGATCTCCGTATGATAAACAAGTACAACGAACTGCGTTTTTAACTGCTGATTCCATTTCATATGCTAATTTTTGTAGATTTTCACCACCGTTTGTTTCTGAATGTAAGCATTCATCTTCAAATCGGCATTTGAAATTTTGTAGTATGTTTTTTGCTTTAATAAATGGCAAAACATCAATTAATGACTCCAAGAAAATAATATAACCAGCATGTCTTTCAACAGTAAAATCCTCTTGTTCCTTTGGATCTTTGGGGAAGTTAAATAAAATACAATAAATGAATGTCCATCCATCCATATTTTTACAGTCACTGTCATTGACTTCATCTATATATCGCCGATATTTTTCTCTTACACTGGTATAAGAAGGTGTTTGTGCCACTGGTAAATCTTGTCCTCTTAATTTGTTGTTGACAAATTCGTGAATCTGGTATATCCAAGATGTTAAATCATTTTTAGATTGTAAGAAGTCAGTAATGGGAAGTTTTTCACCATATTCCGTGAATGATCGTCGGCAATATATACATGGCAATACATATTTTACTGAACCAAAAAACATTAGCATTTTTGCTTTATCTTTATCTGATGGATGATCTGGATAATTTTCTACAATTGAATGTAAAAGTTTCCATCCATCCGGACCCCAAATGCGAACATCCATATTATATAATATTAAAAAATTTTATATTTTAACGACAAGCAAATTAAATTCATCCGTTCAGGATATTTCTTCTGATTGTCGTTAATCCTGAAAATTTTTGATTTTTTTGCTCAATTTTCTTAAAAACGAATCTTAACAGACATTTCATTATGACTACTGATGTGGCTCAGGTGTCAAAAACAGACTATATAACTAACACCTTGATGACAACATTCATCAATAGTTCCAACGGATTTGTTAAGCAATTAACAACTGTTTTATTAATGTCGTCAATTGATGAAATCAAAAAAATCATAGGTGATTTATTCACCTATATTAGGTCAAATTACAGCAATATATTTAGTTTACTCAATCCTAAATCAATCGTTAAATTTATTTATCAATGTATATATTCGTCAATTGTTCATGTCCCAAAAAAATATATTATGAAAAGTAAAGAACACAAAGACGATGATAAATTGATTTGTAATGATTCATCAAAATTAGGAGATGCCATTACAATACAAATCAACAATAGTTTCCTGAACAATTTAGTTCAATATACAAGTATACCGGAAAATAATTCAAGTATAACTTATGATCCAAAAGTATACAGTGTTAATATCATTGATAGAACAAATATAGTCAAAAATATTCGCATTATCCGATTTGATATTAATTACGAAAATATGACATTAATTTCAACTAATTCATTTAACATTAGCGTAGATTCAAGTAATCATATCGTTGATTATACATTGGGTAAATCTTCTGAAAAAAACTGGAGTTTTATTGATTTTATTCCAAAAGGATCATCAGTTCATAAATATATACAGCATTACATTGACAAATATAATGATATTTATGAAAGCAGTAGCACCGGATTGCACAATTTGTCTGTTGCTGACAATAAATTTATTACTGTTCCTCATAATAGTGAACGTAATAAAGGACTAATCCACAGATTATGGAATAATGTTATAACAAATGACAAGGAATATCTTGTACGTGAATATTTCAAATACTATTTTGAATTTGTTATATTTTTATCTTACACACAAAATAGACCATGTTTAGTCATGACTAAAATGCTGAAAATATTAGAACAAGGTGGTCGAATTATGTGTCCTAATGGGAAAGCATATTCATTTGGGGGAAGTAAAGTTGATTCAGAAGGTGAATGGTCTTACAATGAATTTAAAAACAATATATTATTCCCACCCGAAATATTAGACATGGTTGACAAAGATGAATATGTGGCAATAGTTGATAAGATTTTTATTGCTAATGATGTTGCTGTTATTGATCCACAAAATTCTCTGACATTTACAATCAAAAACTTTACACAATCTGCGTTTACTGATTTTATCAAACATATTAACAATTTGTCACAACCACTGGGCAAGAAGATAAGAGTTAGTGAAGTTTATTATGAAACTATTGTCGTTGATAATGTAATTCCTAATCCAAATTTTAAGAGATTAACCAAAGAATTAAAAGCACAAATCGCTAATTTACCAGAGGATAAAAAACATCTGTTGGAATCATTAACAGAAGAACTAAATAGCATTCCTGAGACAATTACCGAATCTATTAATAAACGACAAAGAACTGTCAAATTTATTGCTGAAAAAATCAAACATTTTAATACATTATATTTACGACAAGATAACTATGAAGAACTCCAACACCTTCTCAATATGTACAAAACCAATCGAAGTAAACTGGAAACATATGGTTTGCCAGATAAATTGGGAGTATTTCTTCATGGACTGCCCGGAACAGGTAAATCAAGTACCATTTTAGCAATTGCGAGTGATTTACGAAAAGACATCTTTTACGTTGATTTAAAAACAATTAAAACCAATGTCGAATTAACTGACGTATTTAATTATGTTAACGACATGTCATCTAATGGCGGAATTATCGTCATTGAAGATATCGATGTCACAACTGATGTTGTTCTGGACAGAGCGATCACTATTGATCAACGTAGCAGTAGCGGAACTGAAAATAATCATTCCAATTCTGAGAATGATTCTCTAACATTATCTCATATTCTTAACTTGCTTCAAGGCACAATTTCCAAAGACGGAACAATTTTTATTATTACAACAAATCATAAAAAACATTTAGATCCAGCCATTTTTCGCGAAGGTCGATTTGATATCGATATTGAAATGAATAATGCTGATCACTATCAATGTAATCAAATTTATAGAACATTTATTGGAAGAGATATTTCAAAGGA
>Ga0302280_1000229_pt1 | contig 49216 bp, 68 predicted proteins | sample III_Fen_E1_1_FD_198771 | JGI IMG/M metagenome (GOLD analysis project Ga0302280, IMG submission 198771) | Peat permafrost microbial communities from Stordalen Mire near Abisko, Sweden - III_Fen_E1_1 | ecosystem: Environmental > Terrestrial > Soil > Wetlands > Permafrost | place: Sweden: Abisko... | reverse complement strand
TTAAAAGGGAGATGTTCTCCCAAACAATTAAGACCATGAAATATTTTAAATCCAATTTCTTAATGATTATCCCCAAATCATAAAAATAAGTAAGAAATTAGGAGAACAATGGAGAACACAAAAAAACACGTGGGAGAACAATAAACGGTTATCCACGGAGAACACACGGAGAACACACTGAGAACACACGGAGAACAGTTTTATGTTAACCTACTTAAGAAAATGAGTTATTTAACAATAAATGGAATTTAAATGTTCTATATGTGACTATACTAGTGAATTAAAAATTCATGTTAAGAGACATATAAATAATAAAACTAAATGTGGTGAGGGTAATCCAGAAATAATAGAAGTACCAATGGTTATTAACTGTGAATTTTGTGAGAAATCTTTTAAGACAGCACCTAGTATGAAACGTCATTTAAAAACATGTAAAGTTAAGAAGGCTAATTTGGAAGAAGAATTAGCTCAAAAAGATGAGGAAAATAGAATTCTCAAAGAAAAATTGAATGAAGCATTGACTCGGAAACCTACAACAATAATCCATAATAATAATAACAATACTAATACCGTGAATAACAATATTATCATCCAAATAACTCCATATAATGATCCTAATTTAGAAGGTGCCGAACGTTACTATAAAGAAGCTATTAAGAAAATCTTTATGTCAGTACCAACTATTATAGAGCGCATACACTTTAATACAGAATTACCGGAGAATCACAATATATGTATCACAAATTACCGAACAAAATTGGCTAAAGTGTTTAATGGCCGCGAGTGGAAAACAATGGATGAGGATAGACTAATAGATGAACTAGTAAATACTTACGAAAATCTTCTAGAAGATTGGGCAGAGGATAATCCAGAACGCATGAAACATATAGAACGCTACAAAGAGATTAAAGAACGAGATGGAGCGGAAAAAGTGCTAAAAGATCTAAAGGATGAAGTGAAGAAACTCATCTATGACAAGAGAGCAATGATTAAGGGAGTAAATAAATTACCGCAGATTAAAAGCTAAAATTAATTGCGGTATAAAACTTAGGAAAAAATTACTTTATTAATAAATGTCTGAAGTAACAGTAACAAGAGAAGAACTAACTAAGCATACTACAGATGAAGACATATGGATTGCGATTAAAGGTAAAGTATATGATGTCACAGGTTTTATGCAAAATCATCCAGGTGGACTGAAACCTTTGCAACATTATGCAGGTAAAGATGGTACCGACGGTTTTAATGCAAAGCATCCTAATCTAGATATATCAAAAATTGATATGGTAAAATGTATGGGAGATTTACAAAATTAATTAATTTTTTACTTTAAAAAATAAAAGAAATCAACAGAAACTCATGTTTCATTACACAGAAAAACCAATAATTAAATTTACTGATACAACAAAGACTTTACGTTCAGGATTTAAACCAGATGGATTATGGTTTGCCAAAGATCGAGAGTGGTTAGATTGGTGCGATAATGCTGGGTTTTACCCACAGGACTACCGATATGCATATGAAATTTTGGATCTAGGAACAACACGAATATTGTACATAGAACCAAATATAGAATCATGTAAAAAGTTTTGTTTGGATTTTTTTGTTTCAAAATCATACAGTAATTTGGAAGTAGGAAATTTAATTGGGGAAATAGATTGGAAAAAGATAGGAGAAAAGTATGATGGTATCTGGATGCCAAAAATGTCCGGAAATTCAGAAATAAAGTCTATTCCAGGATGGCTGATATTTTGCGTATTAGATGTTGATTCGATGTGTATATGGAATCCATCTAATATTTTCTTTAGTGAACCACAAGAGGTAATAAATCAAAATTTTTAAAATTTGTTTATAGTAACAAAGATGGAGGGATATTGTCCAAAAGCAGCTGAAAAAATTTATATACTACTAGTATTTAGTTTAATATTTACAACTTTACTAACTAGTATTAATGTACTTAATTCCAAAAGATATGTGATTGATTTACTAAAAATAGATCATCCAGAATATTTGATAAATATAGGGATCTTAGTAAATATTATATCATTCATATATACTATATATTTGTTATATAAAGATTTAAGTCATAGTACACTAGAGAGAGGATGGAGAGGTTTATATTTGATTATTTTTATGCTTTGTGCTACCTATTTATTATCATATGGAATAATGGTAATTCATGAAGATCCAGATCAAACAAAAGAGAAATATGGTGAGTTAACTAAAGTATCTATATCCGCAATAATTTGTGGGGCTATAGGTATTTTGTATACTATTACAGATGGTTTAATGTGTTTTAATGTGTTTTGATATCAAGCTTTATTTTTATTTTTAAGTCTCTCAACTTTAGCTTTGGCTTCTTTTTCAGTTTTATAAGTGTTACCATTAACAGGTATGTTTCTAACTCCATCTGAAGTTCTCTTATGATAAACATACCCTCCACCAGGATTTTTGTAGGCAGTTACGATTCGTTTGTCATTTTTTACATAATATCGTTTATCAGATGTTTTTTTGTTAGATGATCTAGCTCGTCTGGGTCTTCTAGTACGAGAAGTATTTTTAACTAGTCCACTTAGCCAATCCATGAGTTTAATAATTCCAGAGAATAAGTCCTAAGAAAATAAACGATGAGAACACTTTATTTTCTTTTGTATTATTAAATGTCTAATTTTGGTAGAAGAAGTAGATCACGTAGACGTTCAAGACGCAGACGTTCAAGACGCAGACGCTCAAGACGTTCAAGACGTAGACGTTCAAGACGTAGACGTTCAAAACGTTCAAGACGCAGACGCAGACGCAAACGTTCAAGACGTAGAAGATTTGGGTATATGAAAAATGGTTTATTGAGCTACATGGGTAATTTCCAACCAGCATTAATGTCGTTAGCACAATCTACAACTGGTATGTCAGCTCCTCAAATGAGTGGACATGTTGGTGGAATTCCCAAGTCTTTATTATCTAACTTCTATACAGAAATTCAATAAATAGCACAAATTTGTTCAGACTGATATATAAAACATGAAAGATCCTGGCGTTAAAGTACAAGTTAAAAACTATTTGAAGAAGTAGAAAAAGAAGATAATTAACGCTTATTTTCTTATATTTTTTTTCTAATTCATTTTCAAATGACAGATCTTGATTCAAAGCTCATATCAAAACTTAATGAAATAGTTGAGCTATTAAAAGAAAAGGAGAAACCAGTAGAAAAACCAGTAGAGAAACCAGTAGAGAAAGTTCAGGAAAAAACAGTAGTAAAAGTTAATTGTGAGGAAACATGCAAATGTCCATTCAAAAAAATGCTTTCAGAAAAAGACTTCAAACTATGTGCTCAAATGGCAGAAGAATGCGAAAAAACAGGTAAATGTGAAAAATGTCCATTTATGGCCAAAGCATGTGTTATGAAACCAGAAGAATATGAAGATGTAGAAGTTAGTGGGAGTGCTACTGGTATTTCTGGTGTTCCAAGTAAAAAAGATGAACAAATGTGTCCTATATCGATGTTAATGATTATTGTTTTTTTCATGATTTTTATTGTTACGTTAGTAAGATGTATTAAATCTTGCTATGTTGGAGGTATGTGAGGTAAGCGTCGGATAATCAAGTCAATGTTTTTAATTCATCAAGTTTAGCAATAAGGTTGTTAAATGCCAGTGTCATTGTTTCTCTTGGACTTTTACCAGAAGTTATCACAGAGACAATCATTTGCGTTTCTAGTGGATGTGGGCAACAATAGCCAGAAAAAACAATATTTGGATCTTTGAGAAGTTCTTTTTGTAAAATGTTACCAATAGTACTAGTTGCATCTAGAAATACAAATTTATATTCTACCTGTGAAATTTTTTGTATATCCATGATTACAGATTACATATCTATATTTTTGATTCTTAAGCTAACTATTTTTTTATCTGGGAATTTCGTGAATAATTTTCTTCTATACCTAGATTCCAAAATTAACATTCAAAATTTTTAAAATTTCGGGTAAAAAACGTAGTTTATAGAAATGATAACCTACTTAAAGAAAATAAAGATTATTAAGAAAACAAAAACAATGGCACCAACCGAAGACACCGTCGAAACCCCCGTAGAAGATGCTGAAGGCGTATTTGAAGATCGCATCAACGACCTAGTAAGTCGTCTGGAAGAAAACACTAAAGAGACTAAAGCAATTGTTACAGAACTTAAGACATTGAAGAAGGAGCACCTTAAAATTGTAAAGAAGATTACAGGTTCTCGTCGCAAGAAAGTTCCTAAGGATCCCAATGCCCCAAAAAAGGCTCCAAGTGGATTTGCTAAGCCAACTAAGATTTCTGCTGAGTTAGCTGCATTTTTGGGTGTATCAGAAGGTGATTTGATTGCTAGACCAGATGTTACCAAAGGTATTACAAAATACGTTAAGGAGCACAATCTACAAAAAGAAGAAAATAAACGTATCATTGATCTCACCAAACCTGGCGGTGAGGCATTGGTTGATTTGCTCAATGTCCCTCCTGAGCAAGAATTGACATTTTTCAATTTGCAGAAATACCTAAAGATTCATTTCCCTGCAAGCGCTTCCAAAGAACCAAAAGCTCCCAAAGTACCAAAAGAACCAAAGGCCAAGGTAGCTAAGGTAACAAAGGCTAAGGAAACTAAGCCTAGAGCTAAGAAAGCAGAGGCTGATGCTGAGGTCTCAGCAGAAGACGAGGAAGCTCCAAAACCTAAGAAAGCTACACGTGCTAAAAAGACAGCACCTAAGGAGCCAGAGGCTGAGGCTGATGCTGATGAGGAAGCACCTAAGTCCAAGAAGGCTGCTCGCCCAAAGAAAGCAGCACCAAAAGAACCAGAGGCTGAGGATGAGGAGGAAGCTCCTAAACCCAAGAAAGCTACACGTGCCAAGAAAGCAGCTCCAAAGGAAGCTGAGGCCGAAGTAGAGGATGAGGAAGTTCCAAAGCCAAAAACTGCTCGTGCAAGCAAAGCAAAGGCTACTAAAGTAGCTAAGGACGAAGAAGAAGTCACTGAACTTGAGGAAGTTCAAGAAGAGCCTAAGCGTCGTCGTCGTCGCACGGTGGAGGAATCTTCTTAGAATCAAAGTAAATTAGAGTAAGAGTAAATCTGATTAATTTATTAAACCAATTAGTTGGTTTAATAAATGTCAAAACAAAGTAAAAATTATTCTGAACCGGAATCAGAATCTTCCGAACCATCAGAGTCCTCAGAATCCTTTTCAGATTCTTCTTCTTCAAAATCGAGTTGTTCCATATCTTCTTGAGTAACTTCTTCTAATAGAACCTCTCTAACTTTTCCACTTAGTTCTTTTATTTTAGACTTAGATAAACTAGTATCTTTGTTAATAGATAGAACAGGAAAAAGTTTTTGTATTACAGTTAAATTTTCGTCTCCCTCAAAACTTTCTGGTAAAATAACGTTAAATCTGACATAAAGATCACCATATTCAATTTTTTGATTCTTTTTGTTATAAATAGGCATACCACCTTTACGTATTTTTCTCGCTCCATCTCTCATATGGAGAGGAGTTCCATCAGTTTTTAAAATCATAGTTGAACCATCTAGATGTTGAAGTATTACATTAATATCTCCTTTACCTGCAGCATAAGATTCATATAAACTGATATTTCTTACATAGCAAAGAATATTACCAACTCTTTCAAAATTTCCATGTGCATTAGCAGCGATAGTAATAACAATATCTCCACTAGAGTATCCAAATTTTTCGTTACCTTCTTTATTAAAGCGAATTTCCTGACCATCTTTCATACCAGGTAATACAGCAACTTCAATTTTTCTTTTTTCTTTAACTATTTTCTTACCTTGAATTCTTTCACGAGTGACAGCTAATTTTTTCACTTTACCTGTGTATAATTCCTCTAAGGTAACTGGAAGATTGTAATATAAACTCTCTACCACAGGATGAAGTTCATCTACCTCCTCGTCTGAATCTAGTTCTTCAAAGTTATTTTCTTTCACAGGAATTTTTAAATCTTTGTCTGTTTGTGTAGAAACTTTGGTCTTTGGTTGTTCATCATTATCGTCGTCGTCGTCTGGTTTCGCATCAGAACTAAGGTCAATTTTAGATTTAATATTTGCGTCAGGTTCAATACTTTCCATTACTTGATCGAGAACAACTTTAGACATAACTTTCATCTGTTGCTTAGATGCAGGATCAATTTGTCTCCCACTTTTTTCTAGATTTGTAAATACTGTATCGGAAACATGATCAAACATCTGGTTCATATTCATAGAATTAATTTTACCTCTGTCTTCAGACGATATATTTTGCGCAATTTGTTGGGCCGTTTGCATGAGTTGACTTAAATCAAGATTTGGCCCACCCGAAGATTGCGCAGGTTCAGAGGATTTGGCAGTTCTTCTAGGCATTTTTGGTTTTATCTTAGTTTATCCTTAAACTGAATTTATTCTTTGAAAAAAACCGTAAGATAATTAGGTTTTTGTAATGGGTATTGGTTTATTTTCGTAATTTGAACCTAATTTGATGTAGTTGAAGTGGTCTCTGCGCATACGATTTATAATCTTTTCTGATATTCTAATTTTTGCGTGAAAATGATCATGATTAGCCCAATTACCCACATTAAAACTAATTTGGTAATCTGATATGTTCCAAAATCCTGTAAATTCTTTAATACTTTTATACATATTAACTAATTCTTCTTGAGTTAATTCATCAATTGTTTCAGTATGTCTAGTGGGTGTTATAAGAATTATAGGTCGTTTGTGCATGTCAAAATGAAAAACAAATAATCCAGATTCGCTAGTATTAATCATATGTTTTTTAACTTTGCCTCTTGGTTTGCAAGTATAGCATCTGGAATCTTTTTTATGTGGTTTTCTAATTAATTTGAGATCTATAGATTTTTTAGGATCCAGAAATTCTGGCAATGGAGGTTCAGTCCATGGTGCAGGATCAATATGTTGTAAGTGCTGTAGATGTTGTAAGTGTTGTAAGTGTTGCATTGCATATTCATACTCAGGTTGATATTCAGGTTGATACTCAGGTTTGTAAGTAAACATATGAGGTGGTGGTAGAGGATAATAATCTCTAGGAATATTTAATGGTGGTTGTAGAGGTTGTTGAAAATGTTGTTGAAATTGAAAAATCTCATTATCTTGAAATCTTTGGGCATCTAGATTTTTTTGGGCTATATTAATTTGATCTCTCGTTAGGGGAATATCTTTAATTGTAGATAAGTTAACCCTGGTATAATTCATTTAATAACTCATCAAAGAAACACTAGTAAAAAATACGCGTTTAATCTTTTTCTTTTTCTCCCCAAATTCCATTACCATATAAACAAGGACCATCATAATTTGGTGTGATATTAGCAAAACCATTTGTTCCATATCCAACACCACCAAGAATTAATGCTATAAGTAGTATTATAATTAGTACAATCATAGCCACTGTACCTCCGTCGATACCATTATCTAGTAATCCTGCATTTGCTAATATTTTATAACCTTCTTGAAATTTTGCTTGTGCTTGTGCTTGTGCTTGAGCTATATCTGTCATTTATTAATAGAAAGAATAAGATTTATAGGATGCTAATTTCTATCCTAGCTTCTCTACTAATAGGATCAGATCCAAGTCCAATATATGATTCTTGTGGACGATTGGGTCGACTGATATGAATCCATTTAAAGCCAGTACTTAATTGACACCAACACTTAAGATCTTCTGAAAAAAGATATATAGGAAACATAGATTTATGATTATCCTTGATTTTTTCGACAAATAATTCTACTATCCAAGCTTCTACCCCCTTAATTTGTAAACGAGATTTTGCGGTAGTATCAAAATAACCAGTCAAATATAAACTAGTAGCTTCTAGAGTCATTGCATAGTCTCGTTTTAATTGATTAAATAAATCAGTGTCAGGAAAATCAGTACTTAAATTATTTGCAACTTTCATAAGTGCTGTTCTGGCACTAGTATCTAAACTTCTTGGAATAATTTCTATATTAGTGGTTGTTCCTTTGAAACTTTTTATACAAACAAGATTATGAAGTTTATTAAATGTTAAAATTCTTACTATATGACGATTTTTTACCGAGTAATTAATCCATTCTTTATCGGCGGAGGTTTCATTTCTACTTAGTAACATTATCTTTACAAATAGACAGACGTATTTTACGTGTAAAAAATACGTATGTGTATATTAATATAATGAGTTTAGTTGATATTCTTGAAATAGAACGTGATCGCATAAGACGTGAAAAAGTAACGTTGAATACAATCTATGATCGCATGAAAAATCGAATAAATAATGCAGTACGTGCAAAAGCCAAAGAATGTGTGTATACAATACCAGAATTTATACCAGGATATCCATTGATAGATATCCCTCGAACAAATTTATACTTAGTTACAAAATTAAAAAAAGAGGGATTTATTGCATTTCCGATGGGAGAATTACAAGTTTATATAACATGGGATCCCAGAGAACTAATCAAATTAGCCGAACGTCTTCAAATGCATAAAAAACAAACAGTAGCTGACAAAGAACTTGAACGCAAAAATGATGACTTTATGAACAGTTTAATAGCAGCTAAGAGAGAAGATGCATGGTAACATTGTCTTTTTTCACATTCTGAGTGATTTTGATGTCAACATAATCTAATTTCTACAAAGAGATAGATGATTATTAAATTTTAATTTATTTATAACCTTATAAATTCTAACCCAAAATTACTAAATGCGTGATGTATTTGAACGCACTAGACCAAAAACGACAAAGAATATTATTGGAAATGCTTCGGTAATTCAAAGTATGAAAACAGAGATACGTACTACATCTAAAGGAATATTAGTGTCTGGACCTACAGGGATCGGAAAAACGTTGGCAGCTGAACTAATAATAAAAGAACTAGATGCTGAGGGAATATGGTTGGATGCGTCAGAATTAGATTCCAAAACAATAGACAAATTAGATGTTCAAGGAGAAAATATTTTTTCTTTAATGCAAAACACAAAGTCTAAGGTTAAGACTACTTCTCTACGTAAAAAAGTTTTTATTATTGATAATGCAGATAGTTTTCCAGAAACAGTAAATAAACATCTGATCAAAAAATTTGAAGTTACTATCCATACCATAGTGATTATTTGTAACGATCCCTACCCATTAAAATCATTAGAAAAATATTGCATATGTATTAAGTTTATTAGGCCAAGTAAGATACAAATAAAGAATTTTTTGCTTGAAAAGGGGATATTTAAAGAATCACCAAACCAAGCTATTAACCAAAAGATCCATACAAAAATAGAAGATCTTGTTACAGAGACAAATAATGATATACGATTTCTATTAAATACATTAAACTTAAAACAAACTAAGTCAGGTAAAGATAAAACTGTAAATAATATATTTGATGCGGCAAGTATAATGTTTGATTCAGATGAATCAGATGAAAGAAAAATTAATGCATTTTATTCTGATACATTTATAATACCACAGATAATTCATGAAAATTACGCACAAAGACAAAAGAGACCAATGATAGAATATTCTAAAACAGCAGATGATTTAGCGGAAGCAGATATATTTGCACATGCATCTGGTCCAGGACACTTTGAGTTATCTAATTATCAAGGATATTCATTAATTCAAGGCACGAAGCGTCATAGAATAAATTTTCCAACGTACCCAAAATCTATGGGAAAAGACTCTAGTATAAGATCAATGAATACACAACTTACTGAAATGAAACTAGGAGGAAATATAACTTCACGAGTGGATGTAATACCATACTTATTGCCTATTCTTATACAAAAAATTACATCTCGTGAATTTGAATCGGCAAGAGAAATAATGAATAAGTATTCCATTACCAGAGATATATTATATGATGTATTGTCTAAATTCTGGTTAGGACCAGATTGTGACATAAAAGTTCCTACCAAGGAAAAATCAGCGTTTACTAGATATCTAAATAATCCAGTTAAACCAACTAAACCAGCTAAACCGGCAACTAAGATAAAGGAAAAGATCATTGCCATGGATAATGATTCAAGTTCAAGTCACGGTTCAAAAACTAGTACAGAATATGCTTTAGTAACAGAATTTCAAAAATTAAATATTCGGGAATTTTTCACATCATTTTAATTATTCGCGATTTTTTTAGTGGTTTTTAACCTTCTGCATGTTTAAAATGAGTATTCCAAAAATTCGTATAAGAAAATTTAATCCAGAAATACTTGAAACAAGACGTTTACATGGCAGTCCACCAACTATAGTCGTTATAGGAAAAAGGGGTAGTGGAAAATCGACTTTGATTACTGATTTATTATATCATATGCACAAAATCCCAATGTTTATTTGTATGTCAGGCACAGAGGAAGGTAATGGATTTTATGGTAAATATATGCATCCTCTTTGTATACACGGAGATTATAAAAAGGAGATAACAAGTAATATGATAAGACAACAAAGAATCAAGTTAAAAAAATGTAGAAAAGCAGGAATAGATCCAGATACAAGACCAGATTTGGGAGTTGGTTTATTATTAGACGATTGTGGTTATGACAAGAAGATTATGAGTCAAAAAGATATACGTCTGATTTTTATGAACGGGAGACATTGGAAAATATGTTTTATAGTAAGTCTTCAATATATGATGGGAATGCCACCTGATTTGCGTACAAATATAGATTATGTATTTTGTCTTAGAGAAAATATAACTGCAAATCAAAAACGTTTATTTGATTACTTCTTTGGTTGTTTTAAAAAATTTTCTCATTTTCAAGAGGCATTTAATGAATGTACAAATAATTACGAATGTTTGGTATTAGATAATACATCTAAAAGTACTCGTGTAGAGGATAATGTTTTTTACTATAAAGCGAAACCAGATAGAAAATATAAATTAGGCTCTAAAGCACTTTGGTTATATTTAGATTCACGCTATAAAGAAGATTATGATGACGAAGATGAAGAACAAGAAGAAAGATCTTCAACTGTTGTAGTAAAGAAAGCACCAATGGCACGAATTGTTGATTCAAGTCAGGATGTACCAAAAGCTAGGGCTAGTAGAACAACAAAGATTAATCATTATGATGACTAAATAATAATCTTGTGTATAATAAAATGGCCTCCTTTTCACCAAATTTAGATAAATTGATGTCAGGACATTTACGTCCTCCTGGTCGTCCAAAAGGTTCTAGAAACAGAAGTCGCAAACGTTCTAAATCTGGTCGTAGACGCTCAAGGCGTTCACGTAGACGCTCAAGGCGTTCACGTAGACGCTCAAGGCGTTCACGTAGACGCTCAAGGCGTTCTCGTAGACGCTCAAGGCGTTCTCGTAGACGCTCAAGACGCTCAAGACGTAGACGCTCAAGGCGTTCTCGTAGACGTAGACGTAGACGTAGACGCGTAACTCGTCATAAATATAAGATTACATCTGCATCAATTGCAAAACATTTTCGTAGCCGTAGTCCAAAAGGTAGATATACTGGACCTAAGGTGAAAATGGAATTTGGAGTTCGTCCAGTTGTTGGATTTTAATCACTCGATCTTCTTTGGAGTCCCTAATTTTCCATAAACAATCATTTAATATATTAAATTGAAGTTTCTTAAATTCATCAGTAGTGCAGCAAGAAAATGAAATTTGATATTCAAAATCAAATGCATATTTGAATATTATATCAAAAGTTGCTCTTATTATACATTCTTCAGTATGTTTAATAATAGTAATAAATCGAATTTGTTCCAATAATTTGATATTCCAATCAATGAAATAATTCATGAACTCCTCATTTTCTAGATGTTGTAATGTAGCATTTACTTCTGGAATTAGTATAAACAAATCTATCTGACGCTGCTGGTCTGCAGTAGGTAATTCTAAACAATATTTTTGTAATTTAAGTTTGAATATATCTAATGTCGAACTATATAATAATTTTATTCTCTTTTTAATTCCAGTATGATTATTGTTACGACGCTCAAGAAAATGGGTTCTCATCTTAATCCATGTATATATTAAAAATTAACCTTACATACTTACATACTTACATACTTAGGTATGACTGGAATTTGAACTAGTGTAATATTCTACATTAGGGGTATTGTATGGAGTTTGAGTAGGTTGAGGAACAGTAGGTTGGTTGGATTTTTCTTTAAAAGAAATGTCTTTAAATTTATTAAGTAGTTCGTACTTTTCGCTTGCATATTTTTCACGATGTTCTTTTTGTTTAAGACTAGGGTCTAGAGATTTATTCATTTCTTTTTAATTAGTATTTTACTTCTTTAAGATCCTAAACATAAATAATTTTAAGAAGTAGTAATATATTAATAGTAAAATGGAACTTGTAGATCAAGAGTCAGTCGAGGTTTTTAGACAAGATGCTAGACAATATGCTCAAATAGATAAATTAATTTCAGAAACTCGAAATATGATGAAACCATTGCAATTAAGACTTAAGCAATTAATGGTCGAAAAAAAGGACCTAGAGAAAGAAATTTGTAGTACAATGGAGGCAAATGATTTAAGAGAAGTAGAATTACAAGTATCAACTAGTGGTGTATCTGGAAAAATAGAATATCAAGTTAAAAAATCTATGATTCCAGTAACTCAAAAAACTATCAAAGAAAAGATGATTTTATTTTTTGAAAGTGGACCAGGATCTTTGTTGGCTTTTAATTCAAAAAGTTACAAAACTAAAGGGGAAGAATTTTATGATTACATATATTCCAAAAAAAATAGGGATTTTGTAACTAAGGAAAAGTTAAAGACAAAGGATTTAAAACTATGAAAATGTTTAATGCGTATCTTCGGCTTAATTCATGTTTATTTCTTCCTGTATTAAGAAAAAGGGAACATGAAAGGGAGATATTCGAAAGCGTCATATATTAAAAAACCAGGATTTTACGATCCTCCCTCGACAAGCATTCAAGACATAATCTGTACACGAACAAATGATACATCTACCGATTTAGCTTATCCTAGTTCTAGATATAAATCTGTTAGAAATTTATCAGCAGAAACATCAGCTTCTACAATATATGAGGGATATGACACATTAGAAAATCGTAAAGTGATAATTAAGAAGATATGTAAACAAGAATACTGGAGGCAAGAGTTAGAAGTACTAAGAAAATTAAAATCAAATACTAGTGGTAGATTACTTAGATTTTTAGATTTTTATGAATCACAAAGAAATTCATTTATAATTACTGAATTTTATCCAGGATTTGATTTATTTGAACACATAGATTTAAATGTTCCATATACAGAAAAACATGGTTTAATAATTATTCGAGAAATGGCTTTATGTATTAAAGAATGTCACGATAAAGGAATCATTCATTTAGATATTAAGTGTGAAAATTTTATGGTTAATACGGATTACCTGATATCAACAGATAGTAAACCAGGAAAAATAGTCTTAATTGATTTTGGTCATGCTGAAACAATTAAGCCAGGAGAATCAATTGAGAAACTCCGAAGAGGTTATAATTATGGAACTAGTTATTTCTTATGCCCTGAAGGATATTTTGAAAAAATAAGTAGTTCAAAATCAGATATATGGAGTTTAGGAATTTGTTTATCATTATTATTAACAGGGGATTATCCTTACGTAGGGGACAAAAAAGAATATTACAAAAATAGTGTTATAGGAAATTTTACATTTACTACACCAACATCTGAAGAAAGTACAGAAATTATTAAAAAGTGTTTAGATTTAAATCCATTTAGTAGACCAAACATTAACCAATTACTTGAAATGCTAGAAAAAAGATTAGAACATCTTCGGTGCGTATTTTAGGCCTTTCTTTTTTCCATTTAAATTGGTAAATGAGCACACCAGAACAACCAAGTGAAGAAGTTAAAAAGGCAGGATTTGAAAAAGTAGCACAGATAAAGATTTATCAATTATACCTTATAGCTGAGGTAATTAATTTGGCAAGCACAAGAGGTGCCTTTCGAGGAAATGAATTAAGTCATGTAGGTGCATTGTTTGATACATTGACAAAGGGAGTTGATCAAGCATTTAAGATTGCCAGTGAAGAAATAGAAGCTGCTAAAACAGTAGAGCCAGTAACCACTGGTCTAAAAACTGTTAAGATAACAGATGACACTGATGATGAGATAATATCAAAAGTATAAATCAAAAGTATAAATCAAAAGTATAAATCAAACGCATAACGTAACAGCGTTTAACTAGTTATGACTAATTAAACGCTGTTAAGCGGGATCCTAAGATCCTATTTTGCGTGCAGTGAGGTTCGAACTCACGCGGCTTTCGCCACTGGATATCCTAAGTTTCACCTACTTAAGACCAGCCTACATGTTGTTAATCATGAATAAGAAATATCAGGTGGAACTCACTCCTTAACCACTCGGACATACACGCATGAGGACTCTGCCTCATATTTTATGATCCCAAGTCCTTAAAGTGATTTATTTTTTGAAAAATATAAACACTAATATAAATGGATCATAGAAAAAAGGGAAAACGGAAAAAACGAAAATCAAAATCAAAATCAAAATCAAAATCAAAATCAAAATATCTAGGCCTAGGCCTAGGCCTAGGTTTATCTGTTGCCATACTTGGATTATATAACTATTACAACACTAAGTCTTTCTTACAATTACCATTACCATTACCATTACCTATAACCTCTCCAGAAAAACAATTGGGATTATCTACACCCATTATAGATAAAAGGCCAAAACCAATACAACCCATTAATGTTGATTATGATAAGTTAAAAAAAATGATATCAGGCGACTCAAATATAAATGAAATCATAGACTATTTATATACAATTTATTATGATATAGATGACTCCTCAAAAGGATTAACATTTGACCAAAGAAATAAAGTACAAGATATATTGTGTGATTCGCAATTTTTTAATTTGGGTGAATGTATACACCAGACCGTAAATTTGGAAAATTATGGATCATTTGGAAAACGTAAAAGTCGTAAAAGGCGTAAAAAGCGAAGATCAAGAAGTTCCTTGTAATTCAGTACTTGTGGTAAAAAAGAGATTTAGACTGAGTCTACTTACTTGAACTTCTAAACTTTTTGGAATGCCATGTTTTTGGCCATGTAGATAAATTAAATCGCCATGATTAAGCATTATATCCTGGCTATTTACTTTCATCACTCTAGAAGATCCAAGAGATAAAGTTAATTGTCTACATGAATGTTTGTGCATCGGACATCAGATCCAGACTCATAATAACAAAGAAATAATTGAATTGGAACAAGTATACTTCCATCAGTAATTGTAGCATTAGCTACAAGTAATAAATTATCAATCACAGAAGTAAGAAATGTGTATTCATGAGGTATAAATTCTGGATCAATACTTTCAACATGTCTATTTCCAGTTTTAGTTCTAAATATTGGCCAACTAGGTCCAATATGTTTAAGTATATTAGTAATTCTGGTAAGTTCAAAATTAGAAATATCAGTTGTACATATTTCAAAAGCTATTGGTTTACCAACGACTAACATATCTTATTATCTTTAACTCATTATCCCAAAGGATCTCAATTATCAATTATCAATTATCAATTCTTTTCCTGATTTTTCTTATATACTGTAGAGTAACTAGGAATCACATAAGGTTCATATGTCTTTAGGTTTAATTTTTCAATTTGTCCGTTTTCATTGCTACAATAAACTCTTTTGATTTTCAGACCTATAATAAACTTTGTACAGCAATCACACGGTCTTGAATCAGTATAAATTTGCTTATCGTTTCTTTTATCTTTGGATATTTTTACAATAAGAAGTTTATAATTTCGTTTATATATATCAGTAATTGGACGACACTTTCTTAAACAATCTATTTCTGCATGTAAACTTCTAATACTTTCACCTCTAAAACATTGACGATCCATTTGATTAAATCCAACAGAAATAACCTTACGACCTTGCAAAAGTATGGCAATATGACAAGATTTATGATTTTTATTATGTTCTAGTACTTCATCAACATATTGTTGAATGATTCTATCGAAGGACATATATTGTCCTTCTCTACTTAACGATAAGAATTTATAATCTTAAGGAGATTTATTTTTTTTATTTTTATCTGATGTAAATTAAAGCTAAAAGTATAATGGACCTACAAGTATTTCACGGGATACCAAAATTAAAACGAAACAGTTGGAAAAAATGGTTGGAAAAATCTGACGAATCAACAATCAAATTCATTTATTATCTGAAAGATGTTTTGATTCCAGAGATTAGAAAATTAGGAATAATAGCAGAAATTGTTGTTTTGCCGTTGAGTAACTATACTAATACGTATTTTATTGATTATGTTTGGGACTACACAGAAAAAAAGCATCCAGATATACATAATCCTGGAAAATCTGTTTGTATGATAGTATTTAAATTAGATAAAGAATCTCATTTTAATCCATATGGATTGCCACCAACTACAAAACGAGTGATTACCTGTCAGCATAATATTGAAAATAACATTAAACCTAAATTTATAGAACTAATGAAAATAAGGCTTGGAGATAAATTTAAATGGACAGGAAAAAATAGTAAGGTAATCACTATCCAGTGTCCATAATTACGTTTTTTTGACAACTTCATCATCAAACTCAAGTTCTGAATCGGAGTCGTGAGTTTTTTGAGGAACTATTTCTTTTAGATCAACCCCAAAAATAAAAGTACCGGTATAAGATTTTTCATTTGGTTTATTAGGGTATCTGCGACGTGTATTTTTTACACTTTTAATTCCAAAATCTGCAAATGGCCCAGAAAAAAATTGGTCAGTCCATTTAGTTGCTGTGAAATGATGTTCTTTAACATGTGCATTAAATACTTCAACGAAAATTTTCTCCCGGCAATATACTGGCTGATTTTTTATAGATAGTGTAGTATCTCCGAGTATTACAAGATCTGAATTTAGAAAATTAGTTAGTGCATTAGTATCTGATGCCATTTGTTCTTGATTATCTTTGAAGTACTTTGGCAAAATTTCCCAGATACCAGAAGTTCCATATATATCTATAGCATCTAAGTATCCCTTATTACAAGCTTGTATAATAAAAGCAAGTTCTTTTTGAATTTTATATCCAAGCTTCGTGTCTCCACCTTTCTTAACTTTTTTAGTAAATGAAAATACTGGTATACGCCTAGTAATACTACCACTAGTATCAGTATATTGCGGAAGTTCATTTCCTGCAACCATACCAGGAGTTTTAAATGGTTGTGAATGGGCTACTTTAAATTTTGTATTAACTTGTACAGTTTCTCCAGAAATCATACTCTGAAATTCAGATTGATCTAACGCTAAATTGCCCCTAATTTCTGGACCAATAAAAATTTTTTTATTTACAAGTGCGGAAAGACCAAATTTCTTTTCCATGTTACTACTCAAAACACCAACATCTGCAGCTTCATATAAAAGTTTAACTATGTTTTCTAGTATAGTACTATTATGTGTAACAGTGTGATCACCCAAAACAAAACGTTGATTACCATCTATTTGAAAACCAAAATAATCATCTTCTTCTAAAGGTTCTACCGTAATTCCAGTATGTAAATTATTTTTAATTTGTTGACGTACATGCGCTTGTTTACGAGGTATTAAACAAGGTATTTTTTCTATACCATTTCCACTAATATGTTGTCTCCAATAAGTACCTTCAATCTGAGTTCCATCTGGTTTGTAACATTTTTTCTGGCATTTAACAACTTTGGCTGAAAATCCTAGGCACCGAGCAACATACTGAATATCCATAGCCAATCCATAATTTTTCTGAATTATTTCAAAACATCCACCATCGTAATGACCATCCGTATCAATTAAACCTGCAAGAAGTTTAAGTTGATTTTCTCTTGAATTATATTTATATATATCAGGAATATGTTTATTATTTATAAGATCTAATTCAACTAATGTTCTCATTATAAAATTTTGTCCTCGAATTCCTTGACTTCCATTACCATTAATTCTATAACCATATCCTGATGTATCATTTGGATGAAATTGTAGATAACATTCATAATCAGGTAACTTTTTGGTAAGAAATTTTAATATTGTAGCATCTTGATTAGTAAAACCAACTCCATTTGAATGTCCATCACCAAGCCATAATCCCAGAATATATGGATCTACCGGTACTTCTTTTTCAGAAAATATAATAGGGACTTTATAACCTTTAAGGGCCTTTTTTTGACCTTGACTTAATGTGAGATAATCATTAACTGAAATATCAACAATATCTCCAACTTGATATTTCTTGGCATTAATTATTCTATGAGTACATTGTTTTTTACCTTGAGGTTTGTGATTAATATAAGTCATTTTAAGAGATAAGATGTGATCTCCATTAACAATATAATCATCGCCATTAACTTGTTTAACACGATACATTTTATCTCTCCCCCTACAAACACTCTGAACTATACGAGGTGTGCTGTCATCTCCCATTAATTTATCACCTACTTTAATGTCTTCTACCTTCTTAAATCTTCCGGAATAGACCATTACCTTTGACCCGCGTCGCAGGCACTTACCGGTGCCTGCCATCCCGAGTAAATAGGGCATAACTTGCCAATCATCTAAATCACCAACATCATAAAGCATTCTCCCAATAAAAATACAGAGCCATTTTTGAACTTCTTCTGGCCATTCTTGAAAATTCATTACGGTAGTAAAATTAGGACAATTATTTTTGATGATATCAAACCAATCATCATAATTAGAACAATCTGCAAATTCTAATTCAAAAAGTTTGCAACTAACTATACTAGCTCCTAACTTTTTTGTTCCAGGGCCTTCAAATGGAATCCACTGGTCAACCCAATTTTCTGCTTCATCGCTCCAAATTTTTGTAATATAAACTCCATTTTGAAAACTAAAAATATTTCTTTCTCTGACAAGATCCTCAAATTCAGGACAAGGAACAACTGTTAAATGTTCTGTAGCTCCTCGAAGATTTTCTTTTGCATTTGTAAGATTTTGCCACATCTTGAAATTCCAATCTTTTCTACATACTTCAAGAATAAATTGTTTAATTGTCATTGCCGGTTTCCATGCATGTGTATCATATCCTTTTTCATTAAAAATTTTTTGATAACACATTCCTTTATCATCTACGACATAACGACGATATTCTTTTTTGTGAAGTTGTTCTGTCAAGTAGAGTAATAAACTTTGAAATGCAGTAAGTGAATCATAATCTATTTCTTGATATCTAAAAAGTTCTTGATGTGTATTTTTTTCTTTGCCTATATCTTCCAAAGTCATACTGGAAGTAAGATATAAACTTGAACTTATTGCATTATCTGCATCAATTACTGCTCTAAATAGTTTAGTAAATGTTTCTTCATATTCAGTTTTTCGTTCATCATCCAAATCTTCTTTCATCATCAAACTCTTTAAATAGGTCAATTCATACATTACAACTTTTTTTGCACGCTCAAAAAGTCCTAGTTGTAAATTATCAATACTTAGATTAAAGTTAGCCAACGCTAGTTTTAAATAATCAAACATGTTGTTATGCGCATCAGGTTTGACTATCCACTTTCTATAGAGATCATCAAGTAATTTCTCTCTTTGTTCTGGTGTAGAAACTTCTATAGTTTCTTTTATTGTTAAAGCAAGTTTTTTTGTACGATCTAATTCTGTATCAGACATTTATATTTATGTTTTCGTATTCTTAAATTTACTATGCTTTTAAAATTTTCAATATAATTAACATCATTTACATTATTGAATTATACCCAACAGATATTTGATGGGTTCATACATACTGAGAATCTTGGTGTGTTCTGCACCTGTAAAAAATTGAAAAGTAACTGGTTCTTTTTGAGTTTTTGTCCAGAAAATTGGGTATTCCAAGGCAAAACGAGGAATAGTTCCATCCCCAACGAAATAGTCGGGGTATGAAAATTTTTGGCTAGTTGGTAAATCTATTTGATAAAATGGTGTATTTCTGTCTGGATTATCTAATAAAGATCCTTTGTACTTATATGAACTTTCAGTACCCAAATCATCACCACACATTATAAAAACAGGTACGCCAGGTGCTTTCATACTTTTATCTCGAACGGTTTTACATATTTTATAAATTTTAGCTGCATCGTCTGAAACGGAACTAACTAGTTCTGGAATATCATAACTAGTATACGACATTTGATTAAAATGAACTAAAGGATTATCTCCATAAACTTGCGGATTTGGCAACATCAGACTTAGTCCTGAGAAATTTTTGATAGTCTTATTAAAATCTCCAGGTACTTCTAGACCAGATAATAAAGCTCTCAAGGCTTTAGATGATCCTCCAAAACTACCACTAATAGTCACGAAGGACTTAATATATCTATCTTTCCATTCTTGAAGTGCACCAACTAGAAAATAATTAGTTATAACAGAACCAAGATCATGACTAATTAATATAGCTGGATTTTCCTGGTCTGCTGCGCTTCGTTCTATAAGTTTTGTGAGACTTAAACACCATGCATCTATTTCTAATGGATCTCCTATACGTCTAAAATCATATCCAGCTCCGAAAAGATTTTCACCTTGAATATATCCAACTGCTTCTAATGCAGAAATAAGAGTTCCCATGTATTCATCTGGTTGGAAATCGGTTGAACCGAATTCTTGGGTGGTAGTTCTAACACCATCAGCATTTTGAATTCCTTTTCCATCTTTAGAAGGATATACCTTTGTATTATCACTCCAACAAGTATTTGCAAGTCCATCTATATCAGGATACCAGATTTGTACCCAGGTATCTTGAACTTGTTTACAGTTCCAAGAATCAGTTTTTTCAAAATTGCCACTTTCATCAACAGATCTAACTGTTTGTGTAGCATCTCTATTCCAACGTGCAAAAATTGGGGTTGCTCCAAGCCCAGGAACTAGAATAATCGGAGGTAGTTTTTTTGATTTGAAAAGATTTCTTTTGTTAGATTGTTTATAAACTCCATTCCAAATAGGATCCAATGTATTTAGCTTTAATTTCTGAATAAAGTCAAAAAGTATGAAATCTGCTCCAAATCGGGGATAGAAATTTAAAAATAAGGGAAGACCTGATTCTGGTTTAGTAGTATTTCTTGGCATACTTGATTCTGAAGGCATACTATCTCTGCCTGCATTTCCAAAACCTTCTTTATTATTAGATAAAAGTAATGCCAAGATAACAATTAATCCTGCTCCGACCGATACTAGATTGTCCATTTACTTAGTAATAATAATTTTTTTAGAGATTAAATTGCGTAGAGATTAGATTGATTCCTTAATTTTAGGATCGTAATTATCAGAATCAGTGAGATAATTAGGTATATAAGTAAATAGTGGTATAGTAAAATATATCATTTGTTCACAATTTACTCTGATCCATGCATCTATAGCACGATTTAATGGGGTTTGATTTAACTTGTTTAGTAAGTAATTAGCTGCATTTTTTGACACAACATAAGAACTAAGTCCTAACCATGGAAAAACATACGCTGATTTAAAGTTTGGTTTAGCATATGATAAGGTATAAAATGGGTTTCTAATAACATGTGAATATTCTTGAGCTTTTAAAATACTTTCAGAAGGAGGCACAGTATGAATAGGTAATAAATCTCCAACACCAAAGTATAATATATCATTCGTATTACTTATATTTTTTTCGAAATCTTTTATAATTTTACTCCAAGATTTTTTAAGATTTTTGGCACTAATGTCCGGTAATAACTTATTACATTCACGAAAAAAACAATCATCTTCATATATCATTCCGTAATCATCTGGGCCATCGGCAATCATTTTCCATATAATCATGTGACTCCAAGCAATTGCCTTAATGGTATCAGAGTTTTTAAAATCATTATTTTCAGAAATTAATTGGAGTAATTCAGTAGGTATTCTATCAAAATCAATTTGATTAGATCCATCTATAGCTTCGAATACTACTAGAGGTAGATCTGGTCCATCTGTGTTGTAAAATTTAGTAAATCTTTCTAATCTATCCAATCTACGTTTTAAATTTATAACAAAACTTTTACCTGATAACATATGTTTTTATGAGTTATTGACATATTCTTAAGTAATATTCAGATCAAGAAGATTTATTTTTAAACCAAGACCCAAAAAAACTTGCATCGGCTGGAGGATCTTGTTTTTTAACTTCTTCTGTTCGAAGTTGGTTATGTTTTTCTTCAAGTTCTTTATGAAATTCTCTAATTTTATCTTCTGTAAATTTTACATGAGGTTTAAAATCATATTTTGTACCTAAATAAATTCCAGTAATAAAACCAAATAGAAATTTAAATGACATTTCATATATTGAATATATAGATATAAATGTACTAAGGTTAAAAAAATCTAGGTTTTTCCCAATTAACATTTCCATTTATTAATTAATAACATATAAAAATTTCTTAATAGTAATAAATGAATCCAGGAAATATTGTTTTTTGTGTAGTTATAACTATTTTATTGATTGTACTTTTCTCTTTAGCATTAACAAGTCAACCTTTTCAAAATCTAATTTATAAATATAAATTACCAGTAGTTGGTACAGTAGGTAATTTGCAAGTAGCTACAGTTCCAAAAATGTATCTTAGATCAGAAGAACCCTCTAGTTCCGAAGAACCCTCTAGTTCCGAAGAACCCTCCAGTTCAGAAGAATTTAATGGGGGAATGTCATCTTCAGAGGAACCATCAAGTTTAAACCCACCCCCGGACCAATCAATGCTTCTTAAAAATTTATATGCTTATGAAAGAAAAAATATGGATGGCCCGCTCTATGGTAATTTAATGTCAATGTTTTCTGGATGTAAATCTAGCAAGTCTAAGTCACAAGCAGCATTAGAAAGTGTAAAACATAATGATACCTTAATAAAACGAATGCACAGTGCAGCAAATTCAGGAAATCTTTAATTAGTTGTCATAAGGAGTAACAGCGCTTTTCCATTCTTGATTTGCATAGTCTGCAGCATCACCTCTTACTGAAAAATATGCATGTAACAAAGAGTTTTGTTTAGCTGGCGTCAGAGAATTTAACATTGGTAAATTTCCCTGTGGTCTAGGATATCCTAATTGTGCTGTCAATGTATACCAACCTGAATTATTTATCCAAAGTATTTTATTTGAATCTCCTTTACCGATGATATTATCAATTATAACTGGTTTAAGAGGTAATAAAATTGTAGGATCCAATACTTCATTACTTGATGGTTGTTCATAACTAGATGGTTCTTCCGAACTAGATGCACCTCCGTTTTGAGAATTCATTTTTCTTTAGTAACAACTAATAAAATAATAAAAATGACAGATCTGGTACGTTTACAATGTATAATAGAAGGAAGGTCAAGATTACGGGTACGTATAATAAGTCCGGGTTATCATCAGGACGCTAATTGCAGTTTTCCTCGAAATATTAGAGTTCCTTGTCAAAAATATACAGTACCAATGCACGCAATAACTTTTATACAAGGAACGAATCGTAAATATTTTTACAGAATAGATAAAAATTTTATACAGGTTGAGAATTCACCAAAACCTATGGAAGATCCAAATATTAAACTTTCAGGAGAAAGAACTCCAGTTATGCATTCAATTGTGCGAGTTTATGAAGATCTTTCGTTGGATTGTATAGTATGTATGGCTGTAGAAAAAGATGCTGTTTTTTCTAATTGTGGACATTATTGTGCATGTGAAGAGTGTGCTACACGAATTCAAAAAACAACAGGGAAATGTCCAATATGTCGTACTGTGATACTAACAATAGTATCTAGAGATCAAATCTAATATAAAATCTAAAATCTAATAAGGAGATGAAGGTTGAGATACGAATTAGAGAAGATAAAGAACGAGGATTGTTTTGTACGGAAGATATAAAAAAAGGAGAATTTATATGTATCTTACCGATAGATTATGTGTGTTTAGATCAAAAGTGGTATACCTTAAATGAACAAACTAATAAAATTAATTATAGATATGGGATTACCTGTGATTTTCGTGTCTTAATTTCACAATCTACAGAACTAGAAACTTTTTTACAGTACATTAATTATCTCAATCACAATCATGACCAAAGCCCACTCAAAAAAGTACTAAGATCATTTTCATCAAAAAATGAGATTGCAATAACAGCAATTAGTAATAATACTAGAATGGAAGGAGAATTTATTGGACATATGATTAATGATTATGTTGACATGTCATTTTTGGATCATAATAAATATTTGCAATTATCTAGTTCTTATGAAAATGTTTTTGTAGATTCAAAACTTCGCATGTTTGATAAACGACTAGGCCTTAAAATATATGCTAGTAAATTTATTAAAAAAGATAAAGAACTCTATTTCATGTATGGTACTAATTATTGGGAAAAATACTCCAATTCTTCTGTTAAGGACGAGATAGAGGTAGAATTATTTTTATTAAAGACGTAAATTAAACATGTTCGTTAATTAACTTAAAAAGATAAATATCATTGTTATAAAATAATATGCAGACTAATCCATACGAAGTATTAGGGGTTTCAGAATCAGATTCATTAGCTCATATAGAACATGTGTATAAAAGCTTCATGAAACTTTTACATCCAGACAAAGCACATACTGCTGAAGCTAAAAGTTTAAATATGGGAAAAGAAGAAAAACTTCAGTACTTGCAACTTATTCGTAAGGCATATACATCAATTGTAGATGCGCGTAAAGAAACTAAATATCCAGATTATAAAATGGAATATCAGATTGATCAAGATGCTAAAATTAATTTGCATCAAGGTATGACAGAAGATGATGCAAAGAATTTTAATCGAGAAAAGTTTAACAATTTATTTAATCAAGGTCAAGATCGCGACAAAAAGGCTGGAATGACAGATCCATTTGGAAGAGGTTATGGAGAATTTGATCTTGGAAAGAAATTTTCTGATGAAGGAAAAGTTACAATGCCAAGCTATTCACATGATGTTCCAATTGAAACTCCCAAAGTTTTTCATCACCCGGATATGAAAGATAATAGATTAGTTGAATATTTACCAGAATCAGCTGGTTTTGTAAGTGCTGGTTTACCATATCAGGAATTAGGTCTTTCGAATGTATCTGATTTTAGTATGACTACAATGGGTAAAGGATCCCTTGGTGGTTCAGATTTGATGTCTGTATATGGGCAAAATTATGAACCATGGGAACATACTGTAAAGCGAGATCCAAAATTATATGCTAAATTTACAGATGAATCCAATCTTAGTTCCAGAATGGCTAGTCTAGAAAAAGATAGAGGAGGTATATATGATCTTCCTTTAGATCATAGGATGCTTCAAGCAGAAATAGATAGAAACATGGCCTTAGAAAGTAAAGAAAAAATACGTAATATGAATAAGTCACAAAGAGATAATTATTATGATAATCTAAATCAAGGAAGATTAAATGCTGGTGTTCCGCCTCGTTAATGATCAACAAAACTCCATTTAGTGATTTCTACCTTCATACCATCAGTATATTTAATAACTAGGTTATTTGGATCTACTTGACTTGTAAATAGGGTTTTACCGTTTAGTTTAAATATTTTAATAAATTGACACACTTCACATGTAAAATTAAAATTAGTTCCTTCGGAAATAAAGTATAATTCTGTAATTAGACCATTGTCCTTATTAATCACTCGCGAATCAACAATTGTATATTTATCAGTAGGTACTTTACATGATAGATTGATTACATCACTACCACTGCCACTACTGATTAATTTAACATTTTGATAAATAAAAATATATGGAATTGCACTTCGTTCTATAAAACCAAAAGGGATAGTGATCATTGTTTTTAAAGATTAAATATATGTTCTTAAGATGTTTAAGTTTTTACCCTAACTTTCTCCATCTTGTAAAATATAAAGTTCTTCTCTGAGTTGATATAAAAAATGAGTTACATTATCGCTAGTTTCGTATTGTTTGGCCATTTTGAATTCTTTTATTCTACTAGCATTTATGTTATCAATATTTTTATTTATAACATATTCGGCATGGGACAAGCTTCTTAATAATAATCTACGAAATTGAATTCTATAATCATGTAAATATACCGCGTTCATCATAAAATTGTCGAGAGGATTTTCTGCTATAAGTTCTTTGATATCTTGGCAAATTGCATCTAAAATTCGTTCAAAGGTTAATAGTTCGCATTCTTTTTCTTTCATTTTGAGATAAAATTTTGTGTTTTTTGAGGCTTTGCATACAGAAACAATTTTGTAATTTTTTTCGTATTTATGATAGTATTTGTCAATAATATCCATTGTTTGAAGGTTTTCTTCGGTATATGAATCTCTTGATATAGGATCTCTAAAATCTCCAGATTTTATTAGAAAATTTTTGATTGCTGATAGATTGTAATAAATTAATTTCTGTGTACCGATTGGTTTATAAACAAAACATGGATAATTAATACGATCCATCGAAATTGGACAAGATTCATTTTTTGACAATTTTTTACGTATCCATCTCTGAATTTTTAAGATACTTAGGTGCTTGTTAATCATCAAAATAATATTAATTTTTTTAAGACCAGTGTATTTTTTGATATGCATAAATTTGCATATTTTTTTAAGTTCAGGTAATGTGGTAGTTGTGGTAATTAGCATGTTAATTAATACATATGTATTTTTTTTCTTAAATGTGTTTATAATCATTTTTTTAACAGGGGCATGAAACACATTAATCTGAAAATTCTTCAGCATCATCTTCTGAATAAAAAGCATACCCTTCCTCATGTTCTTCCTTTTCTGATTCCGAATTTTCAGATTCTGATATACTAGAAATATCATCATTGAAATTATCCTCAAGATTTTGATCATCATTATCTTTTTCGGAAACATATACATTTTTTGGTAACAAACTTGATTCTTGAAACATAAAAATCTCTTTGGAGGTATGAACATTGACCTTTTTAAGAGTATCTGGTTCATACTCAATTAATTCTAGTATTTGATTTGACCACTTAGATATAGTTTCTTTAGAAACACAATAATAATCATGTGTTTGTAATTTAGGAATGTTTTGATATCCTAGGTTTTTTAACATCATTAATAAATTGTTTATTGTCATGTAAGTAGGTTTAATTTGTATATGAATTAACTTTCTGCGAATACATTCTTCAATATTGTCGTTCATTCTTTATTTTATCTGATTTTATTTCTTTATAGGCTATTTAATTTTAATTTAAAAAAAGGTCTAGATTGAATATATATAATTAATAAAAATGGATGATTTAATTCAGAAATTTCAAAATTCCAATTTAGAAGAATTTACTGATCCACTAACTGAACTTCTTTCAATAAAAGATGAAATTGAAATAGCCTTGATAAGTGTCAGATCTAATGAAGAACTTTTATCTCTTAGTCAAAAAGTAGAGAGATTTAATGTATTTATTAAAACAAGAATTAATTTTGATCCAGACATATACAATGATAATTTAATTTTATACTATATTTGTCTTAGATGTAATGAATATTTTAATCTGAGTTTTCATGGGTCAGTAAGAAATAGACTACTAAAAAGTATGAATATGTATACATGTTTATTATTTTGTGCATATGGAAATTAATAAATTACTTAGGAATTAATAAATTACTTAGGAATTAATTTAGATATACAATTTAAAAATGAATATATTATCGATTGATGTGGGTATAATAAATTTAGCTATTGTGGGTATTTTGCTTGCCGATGATTATTTAGAACGAGATGAAATAATTAAATTCGAGGAAATATTTTTATGTGAGTTAGTCGATATTACAGAACTTATGCGAGATTGTGATGATACAAGTTGTGAATTTTGTCATGATAAAATCATTTGTGATTATATGATGCATCTTTTCAAAAAGTACCAAGTAGAATTTGCTACAGCTGATTTAATACTGATTGAGAGACAACCCTTGATAGGAAATGTCGCAGTACAGGAATTAATAATGAGAGAATATAGGAAAAAGAGTAAGTTAATTAGTCCAACTGCCATGCTAAATTTTTTTGGAATATTACACTATGAGTATGAAGAACGTAAAGTTCATACAGTAAAAATTGCAACTAAATATCTAAATGGATTTAAAAGTTTTGTGTTTAATACTAGAAAACACGATTTAAGCGATGCACTGTGTATATTATATTATCATCTTTCTATGGAACGTAAAAAATACATGGAAAATAAAATTAAAGAAGAAAATAAAATTAAGTTCAGTAAATTAATATCAGATTTAGAACAATTCAGATATACTGGTTCATTTAAAATATGAAATGGGTTTTGATTGAAAAAACGTTTTTTCTGGACAAATTAATTAAGTCTAGACTAGATTTAAAAATTACCCGTAACAGATAAATGACAAACATAATAAAAAGTTTTGAATGGGATCTGTTAGCTAATTTAGCTAAAGAACAAAATGAATTATTGTACCATGTTTTACATTCTCTTGCACAAAACACAGAAAAATTTGAACAGGGCGAAGGACTATATCCAAAAGTAGAGTTTGTAATTTCATTGATAATGGATAAAAAGAAAAATATCCCTAGCGTGACACCTGTATTCTCACCCCCCACCACTTACTTCACCACTTACTTCACCACTTACTTCACCACTTACTCCTCCTCCACCACCAGATAGTCCAAGAACAATAAAACGAAAAGTTAGAGAATCATGGTTAGCTCGTATTGAACAAATTAAGCCACCAGTTATTGATTTAGCGCCAGCACAAGCACCAGTACCTGCAATTATTTCTGTAAGAGCACGCAGAGCTAAAAAAGAAGAACCAGAACTTAAAGCTGTTCGTAAAGTCGTCCTAAAACCAGTGGAGAAACCAGTGGAGAAAAAAGTTTTAAAGTCGAAAGTAGTCAAAAAAATTCAAATGCCAGAAACTGAATCAGATTCAGATTCAGATTCAGATTCAGAAGACTCAGCTGCAAAACCAGTAATTGTTCCTAAATTTGTCCCAGTAAAAAAACTTACTATACCAGCTAAACCAGTTAAAAAAACTGTTAAAAAGATTTAGTCATATTTTTTAATAACAGAAAATTTTACCACAGTTTTGTCAGGAGTAGCTAGCTGATATTCTATTTTTCTGCCAAGGGGTGCATTTTGATCAATAAGTTCTGGGATCTTAATTACTCCTTTTTTAAAACTTCCATCTCTCACCCAATTACTGAGTAGTTTAGCTAGTTCTTTTAATCCAGGATAATCATTTTCATCAATATTCATATTTATTAGTGCTGTTTTAACTTCTATGGCCTTATTTACTCTAGCTTGGATTTTGAAAAACTCTGGATCTCTATCTAGGATTAAGTCACTCATTTTTAAGTAAGTACAGAAATTCTTAAGTAAGTATATGAACTTTTTGTTCACCAAACATATTAAAAGTTTCTAATTTACCAGAATGTTCAGCTAATAAAACAGAAAAATCGCTTATTGCATCTGGAATATGGTTAAAGAAATTTTTTGTAGGACCATGTAATTCTTTGATTTTATCTGTAATATGAATCTCATTATTTACTACAGCTGATAAATATTTAGGATTACTAACAATGTCTAAATGACAATCTTTTGTGCTTTCGAGCTTTGCTAAACATATTTGATAAGTTTCATTCATGTATTTAAATCTTACGAAAATTGGCTTTTTAAAATAAATTGTTTCAAAAGTATCTGAACTGTGTAAAATATGATGACGTAGATATTTAACTAAATTATCATTATCTATATCTGTATTTACACTAAGTATTTTTATATCATTATCTGATACAATAAGTGATTCAATATCAACTTTTCCAGAAGAACCTCGTTTACACCACCGAAAGAAGTAAACTATACAATACAAAATATTATTGAAAACTCTGTAGATTTTTACTAACATTATGTATAAAATGCCTTTAAATATACCCATAAAATATACCTAGACTTAGAAACCGCATTTTTCGAAAACATTCTTAAGGATCTATTTTCTTTTTAAGAAATGGAAGAAGTCGTAGAAAAACGTAAGAGGATTAGAAAGAAAACATGCGAGATTGATTCTATAGAAAAATTGAAAATTGGAACTAGTACTAATAAGGAAAAACCAGAAAAACCAGAAAAAGTAGAGAAAATAAAGCCAGAAAAAGATAAATCAGAAGATTTGAATCAATCAAGTGTCTCATTTGGAAAATTCAACATAACTATCAAAAAAACAACAACAATGACTCCAGAAGAATTAAGAAACTATTACGATAAAAAATTTAAAATAGAAGACTCTGAAAAAACTGCTAAATTAATGATCCAAGATGAACAGGAGAGTCTTGTATTTGAACCTATGATGGAAGATGAAAGTTTAAATTTAGTACATAATGACAGTAATACTGCCTTAAATCTTTTAACAAAACCTGTCCAAAAACCCAAAATTGAAAGAACAAATGTGCATAAGATACTTTCAAAATTTATTCAAGGAACTAAAAGTACTTGGCCTCAAACTACAGATATTTTATGTTGGTGGTGTTCACATTCATTTGATACGATGCCATTACCATGTCCAGTAGATTACGATGGAATACGAGAACATTATAGAGTCAATGGTGTTTTTTGCTCATGGTCGTGTATTGCAGCGTATTCAATTAAAGAATATACTAGTTTAGCAATGGTATATCAATTTAGAAATGAGCTTCTTGAAAACTCTGGACAAAAGATTGATGAAAATATTGTTATAGCTCCACCAAAATATTGTTTAAAAAGTTTTGGAGGACATATGACAATTAAGGATTTTAGATCTCTGGATAAAACAAAAACAATACTAATTTCCACGGAAACCCTAAGTTACATTAATCAGGATATCGTAGAAATTAAAAATTGATCTTCCAACAATACTAGATTTATCCAGGGAATTTTGAATATATGCATTCAACCAATTGAATAATAAAAAGTGCCACTAAAATAAATAAAATAATTTGTAATAATGTTTGTGGACTTGAAGACATATTACCAAAAAAATCTATATTACCAAAATCTTCCCTAGTTGATACAGGAGTCGTATTGGCCCAATATCTATTGTACGGATCGTAGGGAACCCAAGCTTGCGGATATTGTGGAACCCATTGGGGCCTAGGCCAAATATTTTGCTCTATAATTCTTTGTTGTAAGATATCATTCGCCTTTAATGCTGAACTACAATTAGGACAAAAACTTCTTATGTCTCCATCTGTTTCAGAACCATCCATCGCATTATAACTCGGACTAGAAGGATCTTGTTGGGGAACTGGAGATAAATTTGGAAGATTCATACTTAAATATCCTTGTTGTTGATTTTTTGGAATTTGAGACTGATTTGGATTTAAATTTGGAGTACGAAATGACATAGGTTTTGCAGGTATAGTGTCATAAGACCAATCAGCATAGACATCACTAAGAGCAGAAAATGCTGGTGTAGGCATCACAATGTCTTTACTAAAGAGTAAGATTTAAAATTTTACTTATTATACATCATGAATTATTATGCGGAAGACAGTTAGTACACTCATTTTTTTGCGTTTTGATATCTTCATTAAACTCTTTATTAAACTCTTTATATCCAGTTATAGGAGATTTAATACCAAGAGCTTCAAGAATGTCTTTGCCAGTTTGATCTTTAATCTGTTCCATCATTGGAATTCCAGTCTTAAAAAATTCATCTAGTACGGTACTAATTTTACCACTTGGCCCACCTCCGGTATTCCAAATATTGATCTTAGGATTCAATCCTTGCAATCCCTTTGACTGTTCCTCAATCAATTTGGGCAACATATCTTTCTGAATAATCTGATAATGTACCAGTCCAGCAATGTTTCCATTAGCTGCCTGAACTAAACAATTTAAACCATTAGCCTCTGCTACTAGTTTAGCCTTAATACCTTCAGCTGCTTTAAGCTTTGAAAAAAGATCAGCTTCAGCCTCAATTTTTACGGCAGATGCTCGAGCTTCTGCATCTTTAATGATTACTTCAGCATTGATGGCAGCTGTGGTAAATAAATCAGCCCTGAGCTCAGCAGTTTTTTGCAAATTGCGTTTTTCTTGAACTTCTTTCTGAAGATCCAATGTACGCATCATCGATTTGGCATCACTCTCAGCAAGAGCAATCTTAAGCTCTTGAACGTACAAAGCTTTGCATACTTCAAGATTTTTGCGAGATTCCTCAATGCCTTGAATATTTGTATTCTCTACTACAACTGCATCTTTCTCCAGTTCTGAAACTTTTTTACGTCCTTCTGATTGTTCACCTTTTTCTCCAATGTCACCATCCCTAATTGCAGATGCTACTGCAATCCTAGCATCTTGATTTACACGCTGTAACGAACGTAATTTTTGTTCTTCAAAGTACTTATTTTTATCATCTAAGTCAGAAAGTTCAGCAACATTGGCATTATATACTTTAAGACCGAGTACATCTACTATATCATTAATTTTCTTTTCAATATCAACTTTAAATCCTTCACGATTTGAAAAAAGATCATCTAATTTCATATTAGCTGTAAGTACACGAGTTTCTCCTTGTACTATACCTTTAACAATTTCTTCAAGTCCATGATCTCCTTTATCCATTAGTAGTGTAGTGTACTTAGACAGTGATGGAATATCACTCTTAGGTCCGATCGTCCAAATGCTTGGCATAAGAAATGGAATTCTTTCTTTACTTAAGGCTGAAATACCGACTGAAAACGTACGAGGGGCTATATTGACGAACATAGCTTTTTGTCCAGGCCAATGAACACCTTTTTTAGTAATACTTAGTCCATCAATTCCAAGACCAGTACGAACTAAAAATTCTGAAGGGCGAGCTACTTTATATCTAGAAAAGATTGAAGCACCTAGACCAAATCCGATACAAACGGCAGTACCAATTCCAAAATTCCAATCATCATCATCATCATTAGGACTAGTTTTCATATCTAATTATTTATTTTTTCATTTATGTTTAAGGTTTTATTTTTTTTAATTTTAAATCAGTTTAGTATCTCAACAGAAAAAACACCAAACCACCCCGTCACCCGCCATGGATACTCCCCAACTTGCCCTAATTAGACAAGAATGGTGCAGTTGGCATCAGCGTCGTTTTGCAATTAATTTTAGAAAATATTGGAATCTTATTAGTGACAAAGAAACAAAGACTTTACATGCATGTAGAAAAGAAGGAATTTTAATAGGTCTACAAGCTATGCATAGTCGATTTATATCTGGTCAAATAATTCACACTAATTTAGATCCAAAAGAATTACTTCTAGTTAATACTGATTTTATAGATTATAATATAATTGATGAGTTAAGTAATGACTGTGGACTTCCCTCTGATATTTCTGGTAAAATCTTTCAAGACTTAAAAAATGATTTACACACAGCAAACATAGAAGTTTGTAAGGCAAAGATTGCAAATGAAATATTTGAAATTCCCCTTAATTTAACTTCTTTAGAAGAAACTGGTGATAAGTATCAAATAATCTATGATCCAGATAAGTTTATAATTGAAAAATGGTTAATTCCAATTCGTAATAACACCATATGGAAAGATTCTAAACATAATACCATACAAAGTATACCTTTATACACATTAAAAGGATTAAGGACCTTCACCTCTATTTTAACAATAAACAAAAAACACTTTGAAAAATTACATTTTATGTATAATGAATGGTTAAAAAAAAATGATATGGTAGAAGTATCATCAACAAATCATCTTTTTTTGAACTTGGTCTATTGTTTACTAGCTAGATACGAAACATATAGTTCAGGAGCAACTGGATTTCAGGGATCTCTTACACATAATGTATTTGATGCATTGGTTAGAATATTTGGAGTACAGACTGAGTGTTTCTCATCACCTTTAAATTCTTATTTACCTAATTATTACTCTGCATTTGAAGATACAGATAAATGGTTTGGTTCACAAGGATCATTTTTCAGAAATTTTAAACCTTTGACAGGAGCATTCTCTGTAAATCCTCCATTTGTTAATGAAGTAATGCAAGAAACAACTTTATTATTGAATAAATTACTAGAACAACCAGAAGCAGATCTATTTTTTGTGGTAATTATACCTTCATGGACAGATTCTCCATGTTATGAAAATCTATTAAGGTGTCCTTTTAAGCGTTATACTTTCCAACTTTTGCGTGATAGACACAAATATATTGACGGAATGCAACATAGGAATAACAAATTATTTACTGCTAATGTAGACTCGTTGTGTTTTATTCTTTCAAATAAGGAAGTTTCACAAACACACCTAGAAGAATTAAAAGCTGTATTAAAAGCTTGTTAATTACAATTTGATAACATGCCCACCTCCACCTCCACCACGTCTACCTGTTGGCAATGGACTTATGGTAGCTCCATTTGGGCCTTGGCCAATAGATCTACCACTATCATTACTTCCTACCGATAAATTATCATCATAGTATTGATTAGGTGTTTGTCCCTGTCCTTGACCTTGTTGAGCTTGCTCTACCATTTTACGATATAAATCATTAACTGGAGGTTCTCTAAATTCTCGAGTGGCTACTGGATCAGGTGGTGCATTAGCAAAAGTTTTAGAAAATAAACCACCTCCACCTCCTATACCCATTTGTCCTAAAAGTGCATTAATGTCAAGTCCAGGAGATGGCATTGTTCCAACTCCTACCCCACCTTGTCCCATATTTCCCATATCATTAGATGCCATTGGTTGATTTCTTCTTTCTGCTTCTTTTGCTACGTGTAGGATTCCATTTAGTACATCTGGATTTTCTCTGAGAACATTTGCGAATTGGGGACCAGCATTCTTAAATAATGTGTGAGAAAGATGAAACATAAATGCACTCCCACCCAAGGCAAACATAAGTTCCATTTCAGGTTCCATCTGAACTGATCCAGTGTATTTATCATGTAAACGTTCAAATATTCCATCATAGTCCATAATATTTTCCATTACATTTTCTCCCCAGCCATCTAATTTAGCCCCAACTGGATCAAAACGTCTATTCATAAATTCCAAACCAGATGTACAAAAAATTAAACCTTTGCGCATGAATTTAATACTAGCTTCAGCTTCAAGTGCCGCACTTTGTTGACGATATTCCATTCTAAGTTCTTCAATGTCAGACTTCAATGTATACTTTTTAGCTAATTTGATACCTTTGCGTTTTTCTAGAGCCTGTAATTTAAGCATCAGATCCATCTTTTCTTCCTCCTCGCTAACATATTTAGAAGCTGCTGGTTCTGGAGCAGAAGTTTCTTGATCTCTTTCACGTTCTCCCCGTCGTTCTCTTCTAGGTCTATCTGAACGATCGGGTGATTTTTCAATTGATTCATGTCCTCCTGGACTTGGTGGTGGACTAAAATCTTCATAATTTGGTTGTTCAGGGGCTCTAATTGTGGATTGACTTTCTCCACTTAAAGAAGCTAAATCAGCTGCAATTGTTGAATCACTGACAGGTTTTAACTTTCTTCCATCTAGTAAATCATCAAATCCAAATGATGGTAGTTCTGCATCTGATTGTTTATTACTAGTATCATACCTAGTTTTTGGAAATGGAGGTAATTCATCATTTTCAGATATTTCTGACCTTTCTGATCTTTCTGATCTTTCTGACCTAGTTGACTTTTCTGATTTATGTTTATTATACTTTGTAGAAGATTTTTTCTTCTCATCTCGTTTGAAAACTGGCTCTGCCTCGATAGTTGAATTTGATTCAATTCTTTCAACTCTTGAAGCTAGTTTTGAGGTTTTTTTAGTTGGTTTTCCAAAATCAATAGGGGCTTCATTTGGTCTGTCTATAATTATATCTTTAGCTAAATTTTCTGTGTTCCCAATTTCAGCGATTCCTTGGTCATTTCCTTGATCTATTAGAAAATTAGGGCCAGTATCATCAATATTGAACATATCTTCAGCACTATTTGTAAAAATTGCTAAGTCTCCACTCGGACCAATGTCAAATGTGGATGCCATTTTTTAATAGTCCAAATTCTTTTTTTATCTAGCTTAAACGTAATAATAGTTAAAATTTTTCTTCTTAAGATAGTAAGAACTAAAGGAGAAAAAATATGGAAATTGATAATAAATTAAATATTGCTGCTAAAAATGGCCAGCTTCAAGCGATAAAAAATCTTTTTAAAAAACATCCATCGTGTTTAACTTATTCTATCGCTATGTCATATGCAGCAGAAAATGGACATTTAGATATTGTTAAATTTTTAAGTTCCAATAATGCATATACTCAAGATGCTCTACTTATGGCAAGAAAAAATAAACACAAAGAAGTAATTGATTATCTACTTTGGAAAAATAATTTTGCATATACAGAAAATTTTGAAGAAAAAACACAGAGTTTAATGAATCCTTGAGTCCCAATATTTCATAGAGTTACTTTGTTGTTGTATATACGTCCTATTATTATATGATACATAATCAATTGTATTTATTAGTACAATTCCTGTAGTAACTCTGGGAAATATGGCCATCCCAATGCTTATATACAAACTACCTAACCAAATGTTTCTTATTGTGTCTAAAACAGGATCTGGTCGTCTTTGTAAATCTGGTACTATTGTTACACCAAGCCACGGACTTACAACTTTAATTTCTTTGGGATCAGTCATTTACACTTTAATTTTACGTGATCTTAAATGGACCTAGTTTATTCATTTTTATGTAGCTGAGGGCTTGACAGAAACTATCGGCAAGGTCATCACGTTTGGGGTTTGCCTCGAAAAAATCAATCCATTTTTTACTTTCTTGATGATGTCCTAAAATACGTCTACAATGTTCAATCAGTGTTTGTTTGGTTTTATATGAACCTTTCGAACTTAGTTTAGTAATTCTTTCTGGCCACGGAGGATCTTCCGGTCTTGCTTGATAATATTTAATTTTATGTTTAGCATGATGACCCACAATTTTTTGGATGCTACCTACTTTATCCACAGAAGTCCCTTCATTTTCTGAGTCTTCTGCTTCTTCTGCTTCTTCTGCTTCCTGAAGAAGAGTCAGTTTTTCTAGAACAAAATACATCTGAAGTTGTCCACTAATAACTATGGTTTTAACATTACATCTTGGTTGTTGTTCTATTACTATAAGTACATTTCTACCACTGCAAAGATTGAGTCTATCTAAATGTTTTACGAGTTTTGTACAAGATCCTTCATTAGTACTGTCTTTGATATTAAATAATCCCCATCTAATAATTCTTAAATCGCTAATTCTTACTATGCAGTAAGCAGTATTAATAATACCAAGATCAAATGATAATATATATTCAGCCATTTATATTATTAATTAATAATTCTTTATGTATTAGTCGAAGCTATAATCTCTGGAGCCAAAACTATGGTCGCTAGATCCAAAGAAAAATCCACCTGACATTAAATCACCCCTATGTTTATATAGAAGAAAAATACAACATAATAGGGTTAATACTGCTGCACTAGCTAGAAGACCAGAACTAGCTAATTGAAGTTGATTTTTTTGATCAGCTTCACATGTAATAGATCCAGAACACGAATTAGAAAAAGATTCGAGCGTCCATCCAACTACTACTAGTAAAACTACCAAACAGGTCACTCCACAACAAGTTTTCTTTGTACCATCATCCATTTATTAAACTCAAGATATTTTTTGGAGTTTTTTAATCATTTACTTATTAAAGATGGTTGAAAGTGCAGAATTACCACCTAAATTGAAATATATTTTGGGTTATGCAGCTGCATTTGTTTTCTTATTTGGTATTATCTTATATATTTATATGCTAATTGTAGACAATCTAGAAAATTCTGAACATTCTACAGAAGAACTTGCATGGATTTATGGATTTCTAATTATTTTAACATTAGGATTTATTGTCAGTTATTATACTATATCTAAAAGTACTCAAATTCAAAATCAACAATTAGAGAAACATGGAGGGTTTGGAAGACAAAGATTTCTTTCTGTCTACAAACCTTTGGGACTATAAAATTAATTTCCTTAGATATCAGGATAAATACATATACAAACAATGAAACTAATAGAAGAGTTAAACATTGATGAATTAGAATTTAAAAAAATGAGAGAAACAAATACTGGTTCACGAATTATAGACATTGATAATACAGATTTGTATCAAACTCCGTGGATGAAAATTATATATGAAGTGGAATACAATATATGTATTGATGCTGCAAAAATACAAGATGTTCTTGAACAAATTGACAATAGGGTCATACAATATTCTGCAATATGTCTTGAATTTACGGAAGATGAAACAAGAGAGATGTATCGTCCATTATTACGAAAATCAAATAATCAAGTTTATTTTAGCATACCAATTACAGTGGGTACTGTTCTTTTTGATCGAGATAAAACATTTTACAACAAAACTGAGATTAAGGATATACTAAAAGTAAATCAACATGTAAGATTTATTTTAAGATTCAAGAAACTTTATTTTAAAGATCATAATTTAACTTTTCAAATTGAATTAGTACAAATAGAACTTGCATGACTGTGCGTATAAAATACAAAATCATTTAATTAATAGTATAAAAAGCATAAAAGCATAAAAAAGCAAACAAATGACAGATAATGTTTATACTATTAGTGAATTAGATTTGGGATCATGTAGTTATACTAAACCAGAAAAATTTAAGGGATTTGCAGAAAGTTTTATAATTATGAACGGAATTAAAGGTTTTATTCTTCAAACTCCAAAACTGATTCTTAGGGATTCATCAGAATCATCCTTAGATATGTTAATCTCACAAAATAAGGATCGTCACAGAGAGTTTTATCACATTCTCACACACTTGGAGGATCTAGCTATTGTTCAAATGGCTCAAAACTCTGAAGAATGGTTTGGTGGTAATAAAATTCCACGCAATCAAATTGAACTCATGTTTAAAAGTTCAATTCATCGTCCTCTTGATATTGAAGATCCATTTGTTTTTAAAGTAAGTAAAATTAGTAGTGTTGGAAATGTAGAGAACAATTTTCCAGTAACCTGTCTAATAAAAATTGATGGAATTATATTTGGAAAAAATAGTTCTTTTTTAGATATGAAAGTTGTCCAAATCCGTGTTAACAAGCCTGAAAAAATTCCCTCTGTACCAACAAGCAGTAATGAACAACCTATTCAACATGTTCAAAAGCCATTTTTCAGTGATAATGTAAGTATAGCTCCATCTAGTTATACTAATCTAAACGCAGGTACAACTTCCACCAATGTTCCAGATAAAGTAGAGGAATTAAATGAGAATATTGGCGAGACTAATGAGATGGAAGAATCTAAAGCTACTGTAGAGGAAATGATTGCGGATGAAAAACTTATTGAACTAGAAAGACCAAAAGCCCCACCTTCCCCATCTAAATCAGTTGCACGTTCTGTAACTAAGTCTATTGCACCATCTGTCATAGACACTCCTCCTGTTGTCAGTGTTAAAAAATCTATAGAATCCCTAAAATGCGAAATTATGAAAGCTATGGTTGAAGATAATCTTGATAAAGTACAAGAATTGAGTCTAGAACTTAAATCTTTTGACATTAAAAAAGAGTAATCATGATTAAAGAGGAACTCAAGAAGTCTAATTTGTATAAACATAAGGTTTGGTATTATAAATGGATATAAGTAGGAGTATTATTAACAAAAAATATGTTTATAAAATAGGATCCAGATTAGTCACAAGTAAGGACGTTCTAGAACGAATTAGAAAACTTCATATTCCACCAAATTGGAAAAATGTGAAAATTTCTTCTGATAATACCTCATATTTACAAGCAACTGGTGAAGATATCAAAGGTAAAATTCAATATATTTATCATCCTATTTGGGTAGAACTGAGTAAGATCCAGAAATATAATAAATTGAGTTTGTTTTCTAAAAAACTTCCCCTTCTTACTAAACACGTGTCCAAAAAACTAGCTCATAGTATTAATTTTAGTGATAAGGAATATATTATTGCCTTATTGTTCAGGATTTTAACTAAAACTCACTCAAGAATTGGAAATGATTGTTACTCAGAGGAAAATAACACATATGGTCTTACTACTCTCTTAAAAAAACATCTTAATATTAGTGCAGATACTATAACTTTGGCATTTGTAGGTAAGAAAAATGTTAAACAACAATTAATTTTTACGGATCATTTATGTGCACAAATATTGAGAGAACTTCGTAAACTTCCAGGCGATAGATTATTTAAAACTTCAGATAATATCCCAATTAAATCGCTAGATATGAATGAGTATTTAAAACATATAATGGGTGAAGATTTTACATGTAAAGATTTTCGTACTTGGGCCAGCAATGATTTGTTTTTGAAGATTTTAAATACTAAAGAAATTCCTATTTCATTGACTCAAGCTAAAAAAATTATTAATACTTGTTATGATGAAGTTGCCATGGAATTAGGTCATACTAGAGCAATTTCTAGGTCTAGTTATGTAATGCCAATTATATCACAAATGTATATGAAAGATCCTCATGGATTTTTGAAAAATAAATATTCATTAGATGATATACTAAAAAGTCTTTAAGATCTCAACCATCTACTTCTTCTTACTAGGACACTTTTATCAGGGTCTTCATAACTTCCTACTCCTCCGCGTATATTTGGTACTTTACTTAAATCATATTTAAATGATTCCTGATTCTTTTTTTTAATTTGTGGAAATCCATATCTACGCGATCTACGCGATCTACGCGATCTACGCGATCTACGCGATCTACGCGATCTACGCGATCTACGCGATCTACGCGATCTTTTGCCAAAACCCCAATAAGATTGAAATCCAGGCATACCTTGCAGGAATACTCCACCTTGACCCCCAGGAGTATCTGTTGGTCCTACTGGATATGCAGGAAACATTTGCATATCTAATGTAGAACTAGGTTGATTCATTAAAGGATAACCAAAACTGTGTGTTCTTGTATGTTTTTTTCTTCTATGTTTTTTACGCTGAGAACGTGGAAAACGCGGAGAGCCAAAAAAATGCTGGCTACTAGTTGGAGTAGAACCATTTGGTAATATACTATATAAAGGCATTTGATAAAATTGTGTTCCTGGAGTATTTTCCCATCCACCTTGGGGTGGACCAGAATTAGGAGAATAACCTAAACCTGTTTGAAAATTCAAGGGAAACTTAACATATTTATTATAATCTGTTGTCATTTTATAAAAGTAAATGTTTTTTTCGTTCGAATACTAGATTAAAAATACTTGTGTTAAAAAATGAATAGAGATAAAGCTCCTAAGTTTAAATCTAAACTTATTGAAGAATCTGACTCTGACTCTGACTTAAGCATTGTACCAGTTGAAGCATATTTAGATGCTTTAGAAATGTACATCGAAGCATATAAAGTAATGGGCAATGACGTAAGTAAAAGTATGAAAGCCATATATTTTTCTAAAGCAGTTTTAGCATACTTAGATGTAGAAAATAAAGATATGGTTAAAAGTTCTAAAAAGCTAGCTTTGACTACATTGTCTGAAGTAGTTACAACATTTGAATCAAGTGAAGTTCATATCAGTAAGGCTGCAAAACTTGTGATAGAAGCTTTAAAGACTATATGATCTACGACGATTTTTACATCTAGTTTTTTTAAGAGATCTACACGACTTTTTACTTCTTCTTCTTCTTCTTCTTCTTATTTTGCCAAAAGCGTGGGCTCCGCTCCACATATCTATATCCTTCTCAAACTTCTTAATACCATTTGAAAATCTGTTAATTTCTGATTGTAATTTCAAAATTTCCTGTAGAAGATTTCCAACTTTACTATGGTCTTTTAAGTATTTAATTTGATTACGCAACGAACGAACATAAAGTCCAGTGCTCAATAATCCTAATGCACATAAAGTACCAAGAGCTAATTTTGTTTTCGTAGTTTTTGTGAGTTTTTTCATTTAATTATAGCAAATACTTAATAGTTGGCTCAAATTTTCTATTCATTAATCCATTTAAGGATATAGTTCCTTTGAATAGAAAATTTAAACATATGGATCTATCTAGAATTTCAAAAAAAAGTCCACATGAAGATACAAGAATGACTCTCTCTGCAATAGATTGTAGAACTATGGAAAGTTATAATAATTATTATTCAACTTTACCAGAAAAAAAAAAACTTTTAGCACAGTTAAATAGGAAAAAAACAGGTTCTAGGAGTAAATATAGCACAGATTATCATGAATTGTGTAAAAAAATTGATGATCTTGAATTAGAGATTTATGACATCGAAAATAGAAGTCATCAAATCAACTATCTTATGAAGGCAGCTCCCCATTTTCTTGAATATGCCAATAGTGGAAAAAGTAAAGGTAAAAATGATTCTCAGAATACAATACCAGGTGATAAAAGTCCTAGCAATCAAGAAGTTATTAATGGCTTTTTTGTTACTAAAGATGGTACTAATCGAGGTAAAATTTGCCAGGAATACATAAAGGAATGTATCGGCGATGGTTATTCTCTTAGTACCAAGAGTAATGAACTTGAAATTAATCAAGAACTAACTTGTAGAAACTGTGGTATTGAAAAATTAACAAATCCGCGAGAATCATATGCTAGTTGTCCAAATTGTGGTGAAGTAACTAGGTATCAAGATACTCAAAACAATAAAGGTGAATATTCTGAAGAAGTTGAGGTATTAAGTCCATTTGCCTACAAAAGAATTAATCACTTCAAAGAATGGATTAGTACTCTTATTGCACGAGAAGGATCTGGACCTCCACAAGAAATTATAGATGAATTATTGCGCGAACTCAAGAAAGACAAAGTTGAAACACGTGAAGAAGTCACCGAAGAACGAATCAAATCTTATCTAAAAAAATTGAAACATGCCAAACTTTATGAACATATACCTGCTATCATATTTAAACTTTGTGGAGTGCCACCTCCTCAAATTTCACCTCAATTAGAGGCAAAACTCATCGAAATGTTCCAACAAATGCAAAATCCCTTCGAAAAACATGCTCCCGGCGCCCGAAAAAACTTTATGAGTTATTCATTCACAATTCACAAATGCTTACAGTTACTTAAACAAGATCATTTACTAGACAAACTACCTCTGTTAAAATCTAGAGAAAAACTCTATCAGCAAGACTGTATTTGGAAGGGAATATGCAAAGAACTCAGGTGGCGCTTTATACCATCTCTCTAAATGGCGTCTTGGAGTAAATATATGTCTTGATAATAAGATTATTGATGGAGATAAATTTCCCAAAAAAATAACCTACTTAAGAAAAAGACGTCTTGATATCTAAAAAACATCCATGAGCCTCGATAGAAATGGAATTGCTACAAAAATTTGTCCAGATTGTGAAAAAAATTCAAATGAAGTAGATTTTCACATGAAAAAAACAGGGAAACCATGTTATTATAGTAAAAGATGTATTAAGTGTCAAAATTTATACAGATGCAGTTTAAGAACTAGAGAATTAGATTCAACTATATGTATTGATTGTGGATTAAGTAATTCTGAAGTTGTCTTCGATTATTTTAAATCGCTAGGAACTAAAATGTTTTATTCAAGATGTTCTATATGCATAGAAAAATTACAAAAACAACTTCAAGAGAAATACATTTCTGAGAGATTTTGTTTAAGATGTAGGGAGTCTAGTGAAAACAAAGAATTTAGATCAAAATATTACTCAAATGTATGTAAATCTTATTATGTTAATTATTGTATAGAATGTGAAAAATTTGTTGAATATGAAAAATTCTGTAAAAAATATAATCTCGGAGAAATACAATGTAAATTTTGTAATGAATCCTCTTCAGATAAGTATTTCAGTCACTATAAGTTACGAGATAAGGTATTATTATATGATTATTGTTTTGAATGTACCGATAAAAATATAAAACCAGAACCAAAGTTATGTAATATTTGTGGAAAATCATCAATTGATGTAGAATTTAGTACAAGAAAGACGATTAAAAATGGTTTTGAAATTATGTATGCAAATATTTGTAAAAAGTGTATAACTATTCAGCGTAAAAAAGAATATAATACACTTAACAAGAAACTTAAAGCCTTTAAAAAAGGAGCTATTGAAAGAGACTTAGAATGGAAACTTACTGATGAAGAAGCTATAGAACTTTTTAAAAAAGAGTGTTCTTATTGTGGTCAAGAAAGTGTAGTTAATGAAAATCTAAGTGGTATAGATAGAGTAGATAATACAATGGGATATATTTTAGAAAATTGTGTGTCATGTTGTGGAATGTGTAATAATATGAAAAGAGCCTATACTAGAGAGGAATTTATAAACAAATGTATCGAAATTGTAAAAAAACATACTCATCCCCACGTTGAGGAATGATGTGATCCACCGCCACCGCCATGGGGACATCCACCTTGGGGACATTTAATTTTTCCACATTCATTCATACAAGCGGCACAGGCAATTACATCTATAGCATTTAAACCATTAGTATTAGGAGGCGAGGTACTTGCACATATTACAAGAATGATTAGTAGTCCTACGCACATTAAAAGAAATAGTATCATGAAACCCAGACTTTCCCAATCAATATTTTCCAAAAATCCGTCCCAGCGACGCATTGAATATACTAGACTACAACCTAAATGAGGATTAGTGGCCACAGTTGGATCAGTTGAACATGTTATCTGAACAGTATCTAAATCAAAGCCATCTGGACATTCTGCATCGCATCTCCAGGCTGCTTGAAAATCCCATGGTTTGGCATTATTTTTTATGGTACAAATGATACGCTTAGGAATTTCCCATGACCAACACCAAAAACCTTTGCAACTCATTGGATTATCTCCTCCCTGACGTGAAAAGTACTTTATATAATTGTCACCAGTAAGTGTTAAATGCGGATTCCTTAACATAGCTCTGAGCATCAATTGAGTTGAATCTTTTTCTGCAAGAGTTTTAGTTATATACTTATGTCTAACCAATAGGGAAATTATCCAGCCGAGAGCACTTAGTACAAATAATGCAATAATTAGGCGACAACATTTAGTATATTGTTTAGCACGTTTATAAGTGTTTTGAATTTCCTCCGATTCAACATCATCTCTATTCATAGTATATTGGGTTGGAGCTAAAACAAAAGGTACGGTAGACATCTTTGATCTTTGATTAAGTAGTAATTAGCCCTAGGGATGCTTGTACGTGTACTTAATTAATTAATTGTATTTGAGACTTTAATGGATCCCAATTTATGGTGTCCAAATCATCTAACATATCTTGCAAAGAGATTTCCATAATATCAGCTGATTGTTTTAGATCAGGATCAGTGATTGCTACAACATGCGTTTTAAATGAAATTCTTTCAAGTAATGTAGAGTTTAAATTTTCTTCGGTCAGTTCTTTATCTGAAGATATCATAAGGACTTTTGTCATGAGATCAATATATTTTACTGCCTCCGGATTATTGGTTCGTAATTCATAGAACCAATAAGTCAGAGTTTTATGTCTAAAAACTAGATTTTCTTCTTCTACAACAAATTCTTCATCAGAATCAAAAAATACTGCCTCATTTTCAATATCCTCTTCCTTCTCAGAGTCTGACATTTAAGTTATTTCTGAGATAAAACTTAAGCTATTATTTTTTTAAAAATACGTAAAATGCGGGGATTATCTTCTTGTATATTTGAATACTCATCTTCTTCATCTTCCTCATCTTCGTCATTTTCGTCATCTTCGTCATCTTCGTCTTTTTTAAGGGATATTTCGAAACCAACTACTTCATCAGTTCCATCAATTAACATAGTTAGAGTTCTATATGCCCACTTATCTTTAATATCTTTAGGCCAATTTGCATAATTATCTAGAAAATTATCGGGAGGAAATACTCTACCTTCTTGAAGAATCACATTTATAATATCATCAGGTAATCCATTTAATAAAGAATGTACGGTGGTATTTACATGTAAATTTCTTGTCTGGTCACTATTTTTTATCATATCGCTAATTCGTCTAACAATATCATCTTCAATATCATCATCAAATTCAGGTACAATTTCTTGTACTTCTTCTTGTTCATAATTTGGAAATTGGCTATAATTAATTTCAAAAGTTCTTACTTCTTTACACGTTGGACATGCAAATCGTTTTGATGTTTTAAACCATTGAACAATACACACTTCGCATGTTAGCCATTGACAATTATTCTTATTTCCAGAACACTTGATTAGTTTTGGGTCTGATTTCAAACAAATCTGGCATTTTTTGATCATATAGCTGGTTCTTTCACTAACGTTATCCACGATATTAATTGATTCCGTGTAAGAAAACTATGCTAAAAAATTTTTTTATGTTGCAAACTAATAAAGAGATGAGTGAATTTTTAAAAATATTTTTCTTTATTGCGGCTGCACTAATAGTTACTGCAGTTGTACTTACTATGCAATTTGGAATTATATGGGGACCATTAATTGCAACTAGCTGCAATTCTCCACGTTTTAATACATGTGTAGATACTGACACTACAAGTGATACTAAATTTGGTACATATAATCAATTAACATCAAGTGGACTTGCAATATTTTGGGTTCCAACTGTTTTAACTATAATAGTTTTTCTAGTTGCTTTTGTATTAGGAATGATTCCCAGATAATAAAAGTAAAAAATTAAAATGCTTAGGAATACAAAAACTGAGTATTAAAACATTTTAATGACTACAGTCGATGATTTTGATAGTTATACAGATATAGAACATGTTAGAAAACTGCCAGACACGTATATTGGCAGTATTCAAAACACTAAGGATTCTAGATGGATAATTACAACAAATGATGATGGTATTGAGGAAGCAGAACAAGAAGAAGTTGAATTTAATCCAGGACTTGAACAATGTATTTTAGAACTTCTTGTTAATGCAGCAGATCATGTTGAAAGATGCAAAACATTATATGATCAAGGTGAAGATATTGACAAAGTTACTAAGATTATGGTTGAATTAGATAAAAATATGATATCTGTTTGGAATGATGGTCCAGGTATTCCCATAGAACAAAAAAGCATAAAAGGATCTAAAATGTATGTTCCTGAAATGATTTTTGGAAATCTCCGAACTAGCAGTAATTATAAAGCCAGTGTAAAGAAAACTTGGGGAGGCAAAAATGGTATTGGAGCCAAAGCAGCTAATATTTTTAGTAAAAGATTTATTGTAGAGGTACAAAATCAAGGTAAAAGATATTTTCAAGAATGGAGTGATGGAATGGATAAGAAAACTGAGCCTAAAATTACAAAATCAAAGGGTGCAGATTTTACTAAGATTACATACTATCCAGATTTTCCTGCATTTGGTATGAAATCATTCGATTGCAATTCAACCAATTTACTTATTAAAAAAAGAGTTTATGATATTTCAGCTGCTACTGGTAAGGAAACAACTGTATATTATAACAACACAAAAGTATCAATTAAGGATTTTACTGATTATATGAAATTGTACATTGGTGAAGCAAAGAAGGTAGTGTGGAAAACCGAACGTTGGGAAGTCGGTTTTGCTCTATGTCCATATGATCAGGCTACACAAATTAGTTTTGTGAATGCGATATGTACAGATGAAGGTGGTACACATGTTAAACATGTATTAGAACCAGTTCTGGATGAAATTACTAAAGAGCTTCAAAAAAAATGTAAGGGAGCTGTCATTAAGAAACAATATATAAAAGATAACGTAATTGTATTTATTAAAGCACTAATCGAAAATCCAAGTTTTAATAGTCAATTAAAGAAAAATTTAACTACAAGTGTAATTAAATTTGGTTCGCGATGCGAAGTTCCTCCTGATGTAATTAAAAAAATTGCAAAACTTGGAATCACAGATAATGTTTTGGAAATTGCCAAAGCCAAAGACATGAAAGCTGCAATGAAAAAAATTGATGGAACCAAAAAAGTACGACTTAGTGATATCAAAAAACTGGAGGATGCCAATTGGGCAGGAACTGCCTCTGCTATGGAATGCACTCTAATTCTTACTGAGGGAGATAGTATAACTGGAGATACACCGCTGACATTAAAATCTCCAAATGGACAAATTATAGTTAAAAATATTGAAGATTTAACTACAGACTTTATTCAGGAAGGAGTTAAAGAATATGGCCAGACTGATTATGAGATTTGGACAGATAAAGGCTGGACTAGGATTAAACATATAATGAGACATAAAACAATTAAAAAAATGTTTAGAATATTAACACACACAGGTTGTGTAGATGTAACTGAAGATCATTCTTTAATATTAAAAGATGGTTGTGAAATTAGCCCTAAAGAATGTGAAGTAGATGATCAATTGTTACATAGTTTTCCTTTGTTTGAGGAAAATAAAGTTGAAATCCCTGATAATTATAAAACTCTTGAAGTTCGAGAACTATGGAAATATGCATCACAACTTAAAGTAAGATATTATCAAACTCTTGGAAAAGATAAAATTATTAAAATAATAGAAAAGTACAAAAATACAGAAAAACATTCCTTCATGAATGTTAATAATAATATTACTACAGATGAATCATGGGTAATGGGGTTATTTTTTGCAGATGGAAATTGTGGGATATATGACAAAAATTTGACATGGGGATTATCAAATACTGATTTAACATTACTAAATAAATCTCAAACTATTTTGACTAAATTATATGGTGATACTTTTACCATATATACAATGAAGACTAAACCAAGTGGTTTAACAATAAATTGTACAAATCTTAAACAACAATACAAATTATGTTTAAACGGTGGAAAAAAAACTAGATTTATTATTGAAAAATATAGAGAATTATTATACCACAACAAATTAAAATATATTCATCCAGTAATTTTAAATGGATCAAAAGAAATTAGACAAAGTTTTTTTAATGGATATTACTTGGGAGATGGGCAACATAATTTAAACTCTCGTATGAAAATAGATATTAATGGAAAAATAACAGCACAATGTATATTTATGTTATGTAATAGTTTAGGATATCAGACAAGTCTTAATCATAGTTATACTAAACCAAATATATATACAATTGGAGTATCAAGGGAAAAATTTAGTAAAGATCCTATTATAATTAAGAAAATATTTGAATTACCTATCAAAGAACAATATGTGTATGATCTTGAAACTGAAAATCATCATTTTCAGGCAGGTATAGGACAACTAATAGTACATAATTCAGCCAAAGGTTTAGCTCTTAATGGTATTCCATCAGCAGGAGGTCGTAATAAATGGGGTGTTTTCCCATTAAGAGGCAAATTTTTAAATGTACGTACTGCTACTGCAGCTCAGTTGATTAAAAATGAAGAAATTATAGCTATAAATCGTATATTAGGACTCAAGATGGG
>Ga0302280_1000228_pt1 | contig 49626 bp, 40 predicted proteins | sample III_Fen_E1_1_FD_198771 | JGI IMG/M metagenome (GOLD analysis project Ga0302280, IMG submission 198771) | Peat permafrost microbial communities from Stordalen Mire near Abisko, Sweden - III_Fen_E1_1 | ecosystem: Environmental > Terrestrial > Soil > Wetlands > Permafrost | place: Sweden: Abisko... | reverse complement strand
CTGGGAGGCAGGCTTTTCCCTACTGAATATGCTGTAAAAATAACAAGCATACAAATGGAGCAGGGCGATGATGAAACAAACGGGCATTTTGAAAAAGAGGTACATAAGATAGAAAATATATTACGGCATGATGAGCATCATGAAAAACCCGGTGATACTAAGAAAAGCTGATGCCCGGTAAAGCCACAAAAATATTAGCAAAAATTGCATGGGCCATTTGCCTGATGACGGGTATTGTATTGGGAATAAAAAGCCTGCGAGAGCCTGACATCTGGTGGCAACTGCGTACCGGTGAATGGATAATAAATAATCATACCGTTCCCTACAAAGATATTTTCACTTTTACATTTTACGGTACACCCTGGGTAAATGTAAAATGGGGTTTTGAGGTGTTGATGCAATGCATGGCCTCTATCGGCGGGCCGGAATTTACTCCTGTATTGCAATGCATCGCAAATGTACTGATCCTGGTTTTTGTAATTAAGACCTATAACATTTTAAGGAAGAATATTTCCGGAGAAAACAGCAATTTCCCTTCCGCAAGTATTGTCCTTGCAAGTATGATTTTGCTGCTTGCCTGCGCCTTCCGGTTTATTGGCAGGCCGGAGATGGCAAGCCATGTATTTACTGCCATTTTTCTTTTCTTTATCCTCAGAAATCATTTTTCACCTTCCAGTAAAATTTACTGGCTTATCCCCATGCAGGCGCTTTGGGCAAATCTGCATGAAGCCTATGGAACAGGCATGGTAATGGTGGGCATTGCCGTTTTTGCCGCCTGGGTCGAGTATTATCTGCAAAGCCGAAATGTCGCAAATAAAAAACCAAAAACACCACTTGCCCTGACACTTACAGCTATCGGGGTAATACTTGCACCGGCAATTCACCCCTATGGTTTAGAGATGATAATACATCCGTTTGAAATTTTTTCACAGGTTGAAAAGAATAAATTCACCACTGAACTTTTAGGCTATAATAACCCGGAATACTGGCAAATGGAAGCCTATATTAATGTCGTTTTATTTGTCATTGGCTTTGCCTTACTTTTTCTGAAAAATTCACAGTCGGCCAAAGTGAAGTGGTACGAACGGCCGGTGAAAAGTTTTGGTGTTGCATACCTGCTATTTTTCTTTGTATTTTTCTACTTAAGCCTTACCGCTTACCGGAATATCTCGTTTTTTATCATCATCGTAATACCATTAATAGCCAATGGGCTGGATACCATTTTTGCTATAATGAAAAAACGTTTTGCATGGCTTCGAAAAACAGGCTGGCCGATGGTTTCATATATCTTTCTTATTGCAATTGGGATTATGTTTTACATATCCATTGCCGATGGAAAATTTTATAAAACACTGGAAGGCGACCATGACAGGTATGGGCTGAAAGTAAACCCGCTAACCAACCCTATTGGCGCAGCGCAGTATGTGCATGACCACAACCTGCAAGGCAACTGTTTTTCAGATTACCTGGTATCCAATTATTTACTTTGGGACCTAAGGCCCAACTTTGAGACATTTATTGACCTGCGCGACCTGGATATTTTCCCGGCAGATTTCTTCAACCATTTTAACCTTTTGAGCGTACAACCTGAAATTTTTCCCAATATTGACAAGGTGGCTGATTTTAAATATGCCGTTATACTTAGAAGAAGCTTTGATGCCTTGCACAGTTATTTTGCTAATAATCCTGACTGGAGGACAGTTTATGCAGACCCTGTTGCTGTAGTTTATTTAAAGAAAGACGGCAGCAATAAAGCTACCATGCAGCTATTCAACGCTGCACCAAAAGAAGTAGTTTTTCATGCTCCAGCTCATCTTCATAACTCACAAGTTGCACAAATATTTTCTTCTATCTTCTGGCCATTTTATAATCCGGGAGATTATGAAAAATTTGACAACGACCTGATCGCTGCCAGTTATTATAAAACTATTGGCCATCTTGATGCCGCCCTTGCGTCTGCTAAGAAAGCCTCGACCAATAATATTGCCAACTGGAGCGGGCAAGATATGATTGGGAATATTTATCTCGATATGGCTTCCCGGGATACTGATAAAACAAGGGCGCAAAATTATCTTAGCCTGGCAAATAATGCTTACAATGCAGCCATAGACGAAAATAAAAAAGACGATTTTGCATATCTTGGCTTAGGGCAGGTAAGTATGCGTACCAACGATATAGCTTCGGCGGTTTCTTATTTCAAAGAAGCCTTAAAATTTAACACAAAGAATTTTCTTACTTATTTTAACCTTGCCCAGTGCCAAAACTATTATACTGGTGGCAGTGATGAAGACAATAATAAGTACCTTGACGAACGTATAAAATATCTTAAAAAAGCATACGCCCTAAACCAGGACCAGCGAATCCGTTTCTACCTTGGCATAGCGTGCGGGCAACGTGGCGACTGTGATGGATGCAATGAATACCTTGACACGAATACTCTTAAATACCCAGGCCTACCAGAATCTGATAAAAGAGTAGCAAATAGTTTATTGCTGAAGTGCGGAAGATAGAAGAGGTTTTAGGTTGTGGGTTTTAGATTTTAGGTTTTAAAGATTTCTCTTCACACAATTCAATTAATATCCTGTTAGCTGTTTTGGGATGAATGAAGGTGATGAGTTTATTATCTGCCCCGTCTTTAGGCTCATTATTGATAAAAATAAAACCCTTTTGTTTTAGTTCTTCAATAGCCGCTTTTACATCATCAACCAGGAAAGCTATGTGGTGCATACCTTCGCCGTTTTTTTCGATAAATTTAGCAATAGGACTTTCAGGAGAAGTAGCTTCAAGAAATTCTATTTTACTTTCTCCTACCTGAAAAAAAGAAGTTTTCACGCCCTCGCTTTCAACGCTTTCTATTTTTAATAGCCCGACGTCTGAGAGTTGCGCAAACATTTCATTAGCCGATGCAAGGTTATTTACGGCTATGCCGATATGTTCTATTTTCTTTAGCATAAGTAGCCCAAATTTAATAGAATAATCCGGATTTGCTCCCCATATTCCGCAATCGAAAATCCACAATCCGCATTTTATTCATTCCCCATCTGTCTTCTTCCTGTTTTCCTTTTTTTCCGCTTTCAGCCTTTTTTCTTTCAGGCGGGCTTCTTTTACTGCTCTGGGGATTTTCATTGGCTTGCGCTTTTTAACCGGTTTAATCGCTCTTTCCAGCAGAAAATAAAATTTCTCAATTACTATTTCTTTGTTCCTTAGTTGGCTCCGGTCTTCTTCACAGGTTAGCTGCAGTTCGCCTTCGCTGTTCATGCGGTTAGATAGTTTTTCTTTCAGGATAGTTTTTTGTTCATCATTTAGCAGTGCAGATCTGTCAACATTAAAATACAGCTCAACCCGGCTCTCAACCTTGTTTACATTCTGCCCTCCCTTCCCACTGCTGCGGCTGGTCTGGAAACGCCATTCAGGGCTGAAATCTATTTCTCGGATAATTGTCATAGCCGGTGCAAAATTAGGTTAAGAGATAGAGAACCGGGTAAAATGGTTATGAACTTAATATTTAACTTTGCTACATGCAAGCAGGTGGCCCGGTAAAGTGGAAAGATGTAAAAGCGAAACCCCAAAAACGGGTATGGCGAAAAAATGCCTTGTACTTTTTTTTTAGCTTTTTAATCACCGGAATAGCCCTGTTTTTGGTAATTCTCTTTCATAAGCTTGAGAACAAACAAATTGTAAAAGAAATAAAAACGCACCAAACGAATTTTAAGAATGGAAAACCAAGATTTCAATTCCTTAAAAGTATATCAACATATGATACTTTAGGGCGCCTGGTAAAAACAATTGAATTTAATGCTTTGAAGTCTGAAATTTTTGAATCTGAAAATAAATATGATTCCCACGGAAGACTCACTGATAGTTTAATTTCTCATAATAACCCGGAAAACGATACGGTAGTAACCCATGTCCATTTTGAATATACAGGCAACCGTTTATCAAAAAAAATCTTTGATTCCCTTCATTTTATTTTATACAAATATAATTTGGATGGGCATTTAGGGCGAGAAGAAGAATACCAAAAAATACGGGGTAAAAAACAGTTTTGCATAGTGCATTCCATTCATTATATTTATTATAAAAAAGATCGGTTATCTCAAACAGATGATAGCATATCTCCTATAAAACATGAAATAACGAACTATTCTTACAATGCTGATGGCAGAATAAACGAAGTAACGGAAGGTAAAAACGAAATCATATTCAGCTATATAAAATCTAATGACAAATCAAAGGAATTGCATAAAGCGGACGGCAAGCCAATATATAAGCTGGACTTTGATTATGAATATTATTTGAAGCCATAAAAACTAAAAAGCGCAGGGCATAAGCCCTGCGCCAGTGAGTAAAGATATTTATTGTGCACTGAATTTATTAACATTCTTTTTAAGATTAAAACCAATAGAAACGCCCACTTCGCTGCCTTCTTTATAGCCAGGAACAAAGTAAAAATTTATAGGAATATTCATCCTTCCGGATTTAAAACTGCGCCCCGCAGCAAAAATGAATTGAGAGCGCAGACGGATAGTTCCCCGGCTGTCAGGCAGTGTTTCTGCTGTATAACCATTAGGCGCCTGAGCGCCATTCTGCAGCTGTATCCAATTATTGCTGCTGTCTTTATATCCATTGGACATACGGGCAAGAGAAAAAACAGGCCCGAATGCAAATTCCCAGCCATTTTTATTATCCCGAAAACCATTCATCAAAGACAGGCTTGGAATAAAAAGGCCCTGGTCAAGGCCTGTAACAGCAGGAACCATTTCAAAGAGCGCCTGAAAATCGCCAGAATTAAGATACTCTATTTCTTGCTGATAACCTATTACAAACATTCCCGGATATTGGGCCACACCTCCCTGGCTTGCGGGTGCTGCAATGCGTTCCCCAATTTTGCCATTGAACATGGCGAAGCCCATGCGGGGGCCATTCAAAACAAGTTTACCTGTTTCAGGAGTATTTATTTCGCTGGCGTAATCATCCTTTTTTGCAAGTTTGGTAGCGAGTTCGTCATCCACGGGCAGCCCTAATATCTTGTAAATTGATACCTTAAACATATCTTTAATATTTTCCGGCAGGAAAAGATATTCGTCTATTTGCTCTTTTTCTACATCGCCGCTACTAACATCGAGCAGTCGAAGGGAAACAAGTATGCGCCCATCCATTTTGTCGACATTCCCGGTAAGCATTTTATCAGCGCCAAGCAGTTTTCCCGCTTGCAATACGCAAGTTTTTCCATAGCAATTTTCAATGTCAAAATTTGCCTTTTTTAAGGTGGCGTCAATGTCAAATTTATCAAGCACCTCATATTTACCTGTTTCATCCACAATATAGCGGGCAATATTCCCTGCGTCTTCCGGCTTTAGCGGAATTTGCAGAGAAGTGGCTATATTAAGCACACCTATTTTTATCCTGCTCTGCGCATGGAGGTTAAAACATAAAGTCGCCATCCATATTGTTATAAATATAGATACCTGCATTTTCAGGGATTTTGTTCTGTCGTTTAAATTTTTCTTTTTCATTTTATTAATTATTTATGGGACAAAACTACCCTGAAGCTGGGGGGGATAATAATTGATTTCTACTGCTGAAAGCTGTCCTATTTGCAGAATTTGCAATTTTTATAAAAAATGGCAGGGTATTAATTTCGGATTTGCAATTATTGCAACTTCAAAGAAACGATTTGCAGAAAATGCAAATAATACCCAAAAAAATAACGGCTTTTGCAGAAAATACTAAAATGTCTTATGCCCCGCCTTGACTTACAATGAATGAAAAAACGTTCCGGGTTTTTCAATGCCCCAATCTGACTATCTTTGCAACTTAATGAAACGAGTACTCTATATGTGCTACTATTGGCCACCCTGCGGGGGCATAACCGTAGTGCGAAATGTAAAATTTGTCAAGTTTTTCAGGGAATTTGGTTGGGAACCCGTGGTATATGCCCCAAAGGACCCAAATTATTATTTCCTTGACAATACGACCTTTAAAGACATACCTGAGGGCGTAGAAGTACTAAAAACACCTGCCCGTGAACCATTTGGGCTTTTTAACCTCTTGCAAGGAAAAAAGAAAGGGGAAAAAGTAAAGGATGTTTTTTTAGTCCGTGATAAAGAACCTGGCCTGATACATAAACTTGGTATATGGGTGCGCGGCAATTTTTTTATCCCTGATGCCCGAATGCTTTGGATAAAGCCATCAGTAAAATACCTGAGCAAGTATATTGAGGAAAACCAAATAGACGCTATTATTTCAGCCGGGCCACCTCACTCCATGCACAGGATAGCACTGGCACTCAAAAAGAAATTCAATATCCCCTATATAGCCGACTTCGGCGACCCGTGGACCCAAATTGATTATTTTGAAAAGTTTATGCTTACGGATATCGCCAGGAACAAGCATAAAAGGCAGGAACAGGAGGTACTTACAAATGCAGGCAAAGTTGTGATAGTAAGTCCCACCTGGGCTGATGATATGGCTAAACTCTGCGGCAGGCCTGTAGATTGCATACCTACCGGTTACGACCTTGATGACTTTAAGGGGATAGAACCTATTAATGGTGGAAAATTTACGATTTGCCATTTCGGTACGCTTGGTATTGACCGCAACCCTGACAACTTATGGAAAGCTCTGGCAGAACTGGCTAATGAAGTTACAGGGTTTAGGGAAGATTTCCAGGTAATGCTCGGGGGTAGTTGGGATTATACAATACCGAAGGATATTGAAGCGCTCGGGTTAAAAGCCAACCTGCAATGTTTTAATGCACTTACACGCGATGAGATCATGGCCAGACTGCTTGGCTCAGGAATACAATTGCTTTTGATAAACAAAGGTTTTGGGGATTATAATATAAAAGGCCGCATACCTGCCAAGGTATTTGAATATATGGGAAGCAAAAAGCCTATCCTAACTATTGGGCCCACTGATAGCGATGTCGCCGGTATTGTTGCAGAAACTGAAACCGGCATAACCTGCATTTATGATGATCAAACTGGATTGAAAGAGGCGGTATTAACATATTACCGGGCATGGAAGGAAGGGAAAGAACTGCTGCACCCGAAAAATATTGAAAAATATAGTTTCCGGAACCTGACCGGAAAAATGGCAGGATTGCTGAATGAGATTACTGTTAAAAAATAATAACCTGTTTTATTTACTCCATATTTCCCATGCTTTTTCAGCTTGCATGTGAAGCATCTCCAGGCCGTTTAAAACAAATGCACCCTGGTCTGCAGCTTTTCTCATAAACAAAGTCTCCGGAGGATTATATATTAAATCAAAGATCAGGTGGTTTAAAGTTATGCCTGAATAAGGAATATCGGGGCAACTTTCGATATCAGGGAACATTCCGAGAGGTGTTGTATTGACAATAACCGTATGACTTTTAATAATCTCTTCGTTCAAATCATTATAAGCCAAAACCCCATCTGTTTTGTTCCTGGAAACTTTCTGATAAGATATTCCCAATTTATTCAATTCATATCCGCAGGCTTTTGAAGCGCCGCCTGTACCCAAAATCAATGCGCTGTGGTGGCGGGGGAGCAAATGCTTTTTGAGGCTTTCAGAAAAGCCATATACATCTGTATTATATCCTTTTAAAAAGGCTTTCCCTTCTTTATTTGTTATCTTGATGGTATTTACAGCTCCGATGGCTTCGGCCTCTTCATCCAGTTCATCCAGGTATTGAATAATATTGATCTTATGTGGTATCGTAACACTTAGGCCGACAACATTTTTATTCCCGGATATCCAATCTCTGAAATGTTCCAGTGATTCCATTGGGAATACATCATAGCGATATCCTTCAATATTTTCTTTTTTGAATTTTTCCTCAAAGTATTGCTTTGAAAAAGAATGCCCAAGTTTATATCCAATTAATCCCAGTTGCTTCATTTTGATATTTAAGACCGGAATTGAAATTTTTCCATCCAGTTTTCGTTATAATTTAAAAAAGGCGATAGCTTTGTACTTATGTCAAATATCATCAAAAAATTAAGTTTTTGTTTTTTAATCGCAATTTTTGCATTTAGCATAGGTAGTTGCAGTCTTTTCAAACCGAATTGTACATGCCCGCATTTCAGCCAGAATAAAACAAAACAAGTAAAAGCTACCTTGGCAATCAGGAGTTTGCAGAACTCAAACCTTTAATTTACAAAAACGATAAAATAGCAAAGCCCCTTTTACCGGGGCTTTACCATTGTTGTTTTCTTCTTTTACTCCACTATTATTTTCTGTTCATACACAGATCCGCCTGCCTGTAATTTAACAATATAAATACCTTTTTGGTTAAGTTTAACCTCAATCCTTGCCTGAGAAAGGTCGCTATTATCACTATCAAAATAGACTGATCTGCCAAACATGTTATAGACAGTTATATTATCAATTTTATCAATATCTGAAGGGTTTTCAATAAAAAAACTGCCATTTGTAGGATTAGGATACACGGAAAGCTGGTTATAAAATGCAGGAGAAATACCTGAACCGCTGGCTGTATATTCAAATTGAGCAGAATGATAAGTACAACCATTTTTGTCAGTAACCTTAACACTATAATTGTTTCCTTTTACAGGACTGGTTAAAATCCTTGAAGTATCCCCAGTGATTAAGTGATTGCTGCTTATGTACCACTGATAATTAATAAACGAATCAGTACCCCACCCTCTGCCTGGAATATTATAAAACCCGGGGTTTGGCTGGTCAGCATGAACTATAATGGAAGTAGAATCAATATAGCCATTTGTAGTACTGGCAATTAAAGTAACATTATAAAACCCTGGTTTACTATAGGAGTGAGTAGTAGAAATAGAAGTGGTATTGGTTTTACTGTCCCCGAATTTCCACATGTAAGATAATTTCCCTGCATTCGTTTTTGAGGCGTTTGTAAAGGTGAATTTATTTGAAGTATAGCACTCAACCGTATCATTTACGCTAAAAAGTGCACTATCCCACGTAATTACATCCGAATATTTGGCTACAAAAATATTCGTAACAGGCTTTTGTGATGGTGTTAAAATACTATCAGTCCCAAATACCGCAAAGGATGTGAACTCCCCGGTAGTATAAACGTTTGAAGAAACATCGACAAAAATACCATTTCCCATATTATTGCTTGTAGTAGCCCCGCCGTCTTTTATTACCCATTTGACATTACCAAAAGGGTCATATTTAGCAATAAAAATCTGGGGATAGTTTGGCCCGGAAACATGAGTGGTATCGAAAATTACATCGCCTGTGTAATAACCGGTAATATATATATCTCCCACTCTGTTCACGGAAATTGCATTACCCTGGTCATTATATGTTCCTCCTGCAGTCTGCACCCATGAGGTTACACCTCCACGCGAAAGTTTCCATATCACCATATCTCCGTTATTACCCCCTACTGAACTCGCTGTCTTGGTGTCAAATTTTATATTGGTACCCGAAAACTGGCCTACTGCATACACATTGCCCCCATTATCAACGGTTATTCCGTATCCAACGTCTGTATTAGACGGGTTTATATCTGTTTTTTCCCATGTGGGTTTGTTTTTATTGGAGGCGTTAAAAGTAGAATCATATTTAGCAACCCAGAAATTTCCACTATAGGTGCCAGTCAAATAAATATTTGAAGAATCATCTAAAGCGATTGCCTGTCCTGCATTGATACCCTTAATGATTTGGTACCAACTCTTATATCCTGATCCGGTATATTTTGCAACGGATATATTATAAGCAGAACCAGACGGGTTATTCAGGCCAATAACAAAAACATTTCCACCATTATCAACAGCTATGCCATTGCCGTTTTCAGTGCCCGACCCACCCTGGGAAACTGCCCATTGCAGGTTACCGCTTGTATCATATTTTGCTATAAAAGCGTCTGTAGTGCCTGTTGCAGTTAAGGTTGTGGAACTCCCAAATGTAACGTTACCCGAATAATTTCCAGTAACATAAATATATCCGGAGGTATCTGCAGCAATTGCATTGCCCTGGTCAGCGCCGGTGCCACCAACCTGAATTACCCATAAAAGGCCACCCCCTTTGTTATATTTAGCTATAAAAACATCGCTGGACCCATTGCTTGTAAGTGAATGAGTGCTGTCGAAATTTGCAGTGGAAGTAAAATATCCGGTAACGTATATGTTCCCGGCCTTATCAGCTACTATCCCACTCCCGATATCTGCCGTCGTCCCGCCTGCCCGGTTTACCCATTGGAAAACCTGACCGGAGGTTTTTTGCGTAAATAAACCAATGATAACTGCTAATGCAATTAAATTAAAGCGTTTTTTTCCCATTTTTTAAGTTAGTTTTGTTGATTTAATATTTATTCACTGTTCTAATGCGATTATGCAAATCTATAAAAGAGATTCGGAATAACAGGTTTAAAAACCTTTAACTTATCCACCCCTTATATTCCTCATTTACTTGTAAAACGGTAATTTTGCACCAGATGAAAAATACATCCGCAAATAAAGGCAGCGATTTTGTCTACTATAAACTACCAGATAAAATAGACGTTAACTTTTTATCGGGAGAAATAAAAAACGCCGTTGGAGAAAGCGCAACAGGATTTATAATCCGGCCCTTTGATAGCAAAGAAAAACCCCTGTTCCTTGCAGGGAAAAGTAAAATATATAAACCTAATAATTTCCCGGATAACGAAACCTTCCATTATTCAAACCAAATCCCGGAAGGCAAAACAAAAGAACATTATCGTGGTTTGGTGGCCAAAGGCTTACAAGCAATTAATGATGGCTCCTTTAGTAAAGTGGTGCTTTCCCGCACAAAGAAAATCGCTTTGCCAAAAGGATTTTCGCCTCAAGGCTTTTTCACCAAAATATGCGAAGCCTATCCTAATGCTTTTGTTTATCTGTTCAGTTCTCCACAATATGGAACATGGCTCGGTGCAAGCCCGGAAGTATTGTTGACAATCAACGGCAAATCATTAAAAACAATGGCTTTGGCAGGCACCGTTGTAAATGGAGGAATTTTTACAAATAAGGAAAAACTAGAACAGCGATCTGTAACGGGATACATAGTGGATATACTTGGAAAATATTCTGAAAACTTAACGATAAAACAACCCTCCATAAAAAAGGCCGGTAATATTGAGCATATTATCACTGAGATAGCTGCCGAATATAATGGTGCATTGCTCCCAATCCTGGAAGAACTACACCCAACCCCGGCAGTAGGCGGCTTACCCAAAACTGAAGCTGTTAATTTCATACTTGAAAATGAAGGTTATGATCGCAGCCTTTATTCCGGCTACTTAGGGCCTGTAAATAAAGATAAAGCTGATATATTTGTAAACCTGCGGTGCATGCAGTTCTTTAACGAAGACGCGGTGCTTTATGCAGGCGCTGGAATTGTAAACGGTTCTGTGCCCGAAAATGAATGGCAGGAAACTGAAAATAAAATGAATACCCTTTTAACGCACATTAAATGAGCGATAAGCCCGAAACCGAAGAAGTATACCGGGTAATAGGCATGCTTGCTGAAATCACCAGGCTTCATGGAGTGCGCAATGCCATATTATGTCCGGGCTCCCGCAGCGCACCTATAGCCCTGTCATTCTTGCGTAACAAAGGCATAAAAAGCTATACGCTTACGGATGAACGTTCTGCGGCATATACTGCTCTGGGCATAGCCAGGCAGCTTCAGCAGCCAGTTGTTTTAATTTGCACCTCAGGCACGGCAGCATTAAATTTTGCCCCTGCGGTCGCTGAGGCTTTTTTCAGTGAAATACCACTTATTGTTTTCACGGCAGACAGGCCCCCTGAGTGGATCGCGCAGGCTGATAACCAAAGCATTTACCAGCAAGGCATTTATGGGAAAAATATAAAAGCAACTGCAAATCTGCCTGTGAGCTATGCTGCAGAGGATGACAAATGGTATGCACAAAGGCTTGTGAATGAAATGATGCAAATAGCCCGCACACCTCCTTTTGGGCCGGTGCACATCAATGTACCACTACGTGAACCTTTGTATCTCGAAAATGAGATCGAAATCAAGGAAAAGCCAATCTTTATCGAAAGAGAGTCCATAGTACAAAATTCAAATAGTGAAGGTTTCCTAAAAATAGTTGATAAAGCAAAGCAATTTGACAAACTATTGGTTGTCGCTGGCAACCATCTGCCGGATAAAGAACTATCAGAAAACCTGGCTAAGTTAATCGAGGATAAGAAGATAGTATTGATCGCAGATATTGCTTCAAACCAGCTATTTACTAAGGGAGCGATTGGTTTTGGAGATGTTATTGCCAAAGAGGCTATGTCTACCAAAAATGAAGAACTCATGCCCGATTTAGTCATTTCTTTTGGCGGCCCTCTGGTCTCAAAATCAGTGAAAGATCTGCTAAGGCAGCCTTCCGTAAAAGCGCACTGGCATATAACTGAAGCCATGCAGGCGCCCGATACTTTTCAGAAGCTTTCTAAAGTAATTCCTGCCGATCCTGCCTTATTTTTCAAAGCCATGGCCGAGGTGCCTAAAAGGACAACAAATACATTTACAGATCTTTGGAATATTGCTGAAGAATCAGCCCATCAAAAAAGCAAAAATAATATTTTAAACTCATCTTTCTCTGAGGCCAAAGCAGTTTATCACATTCTTCAGCGTTTACCGGAAAACAGCAACCTGCACCTTGGAAATAGCTTACCTGTAAGACATGTTTCCTCCTTTCCTCTTTTTAATAAAAAGATCAGCATCTATTCAAACCGTGGAACAAGCGGCATTGATGGCACAGTTAGCGCTGCCGCGGGACACAGTATGGTCAACGATGAAACACATACCCTTATTTGCGGCGACCTGGCTTTTATGTATGATAGTAACGGATTGTGGAACAATAACCTGAAAAATAATCTTAAAATTATCATACTGAACAACCACGGTGGCCAGATATTCCGGTCCCTGCCAGGCGCAGCAAAACAAAAAGAAATAGATGATTATTTTGTAACATATCAGCCACTGAAATTTGAACATACTGCCCTGCAGCATGGCTGCCATTATATGCATTGCGATAATGAAAAGGATTTACTCGCATGTCTTGATAAACTTTATAAAAATCAAGGGCACCCTACTGTACTTGAGATTGAATGTTAAACAAGGAGTAATCTAAATTTACAAAAGATAATCCCGAACAGTTATTTTAACGTATATTTGATATATGATCAATATAATCCGTTATTTATTTTTGATTATCCTGTTTTCAGGCTTGCTAACAAAAGCATTTGCAGGCAATGGGGACAGTTGCGCTCATTATTCACAACCTAAACCCAAAATAAATTCACCTGATTCTGTGAAATTTATGATGCTGCGCCTTCCTTATAACGGCACTCCTAAGCAAGCTGTTTTTTGCCGGTTTGAAAACACCATGACCCGCACTTTTCATGTGGATGTGCGGATAAGGGTAGAGGAGCCGGAAACAAAATAAAGCCCCCTTATTCCGCCGCCCTGTTTAGAAACTCGATCAGCGGGTTCATAGCCTTATAGGCCGCCATTGCATTCTCTACAAACTTAGGAGAGGTTATTTCACTGTCAGAAAACTGGTGCCCGGCAGTGAAGCTATTGTGTTTCAGGTATTCTATTGCCGGATTGTCTTTTTCATAGCCTTTCGGAGGGTTTTTCAGTTTATCGCCACCCAGTTCGCCATGCCATTTTTTGAATTCCTTATTATCGAGTATGCCTTTGAACTCTTTAAAATTATAATCAATTTCCTGGCGAATAGCTTTCAGCGTTGGTGCGGCAGGCTGCCAGCACCCACCTCCCACAAAAACGTTTCCCGGTTGTATATGCAGGTAAAAACCAGCCCTCTCATCGTCTTTGCCGCCGAAGCCAAAACCTGCCCCTAAATTGGTCTTATATGGCGTTTTATCCTTTGAAAAGCGGATGTCGCGGTATATGCGGAATACTGCCTTTTCAGGTTTTATTTCCCCATAGCGTTTATCCATTTTTGTCAGGCCTTTTATTATCTCAGCTGCCACAGCCACAACATTGGCTTTCGCCGCTTCGTACCTCTTCTTATTGGCGTCAAACCATGGCTTATTATTGTTTTCTTTAAGTTCTTTTAGAAATGAGATTGTTTCTTTCGTGATCATAAAATTAAGCGTGCTTTATAAGTTCGTGACAAATATAGCAGGAGATTAGTTATTGAAAAATAAGTACTGACGAATAATTTTTAAAATCCATAAAATTTTTGCAAACTTTGTAGCGGGTAAATTTGTAATTACCATTAAGATGAGCAGCGCTAAGAAAGAAAAAGAGAAAGGCTCCATTATCATGCCCATAGCTATTGCAGCTTTAGGTGTGGCGGCTGTGTTTACACTTTTGTACCTCCTTACCGAAAGTGAAGACAAAGCCAATGGAGAAGAAGATGTGGATGGTATTGAGAACTACGACCTTGTAAACGGCGCACCGTTTATATTCGCCCAGAAATAGTCTTGTTGGTCGCGTCCAAATGCTCCAACAATTTAACAGTTTAGCAATTTAACCTACTTAAAATCTACCAGTTCCACTTCAAATATGAGCGTTGAATTGGCTGGTATCAGGCTTCCACCAACCGCGCGGTTGCCATAGCCCAGATCTGGTGGTATCACCAAAGTGGCTTTTCCTCCTTTGCTCAACAGGGCAATACCTTCATCCCAGCCTTTGATTACCTGGCCTACCCCAAGCTGAAATTCCAGCGGTTGGTTCCTTTTGTGAGAAGAATCGAAAACGGTGCCGTTTTCCAGTTTACCGGTATAGTGTACTTTTACATGGCTGCCAGCCTTTGGTTTATCGCCTGTTCCCTCTTCAGAGATATTATAAGAAAGGCCTGATGGTGTTTTTGAGTATTCCATTGTATTAATTATTACTGTTTAAAAGAAAGGGGTTGGCGCTTTGCCAACCCCTGCCTTTTATTTTATATTTTTGTTAACCACTATTTACTTCCGCCCATATTATTGCTGTTCGCATCGGGAGAAGCAGCTGCAATATCTACCAGCTCAACATCAAAGATCAAAACTGAATTTGGTGGTATCATCCTGTTGCCCTGCGCGCCATAAGCCATAGCAGAAGGAACAAATAGCTTACCCTTGCCGCCTTTCTTAAACACCATCATGCCGAGATCCCACCCTGGTATTACCTGGTGTTTGCCGATAGGGAACGTAAATGGCTGGCCTTTGCCCTCGCTTTGGTCAAATACCTGGCCGTTAGTGAAATAACCTTTATAGTTCACGGTTACGTTCTGGCCTGCCTGCGGGAAATCGCCTTCACCTTGTTTTTCAATAATATAATAGATGCCATCACCTGTTCTTTGTGCTTTCAGGTTATTCTTTTTCAGGTAGTCGGTTATTATCATTGTGTCTTTGGCTGTCTGTACCATAGCTTCCTGCTGCATTTGCATTTGGTAGGCCGCTTTATCGGTAATGTCTACCATTTTCACAGTAAAATAAAGCTTACCTCCCGGTTTAAAGAATGGGGGCCTTTGCTGAGCAGGAATAGAATCTGTATTAACTACAAAAAGTGCGCTGTCATTTTTGCTAAGCATGGCAAGACCTTCTGCAAAATCACCCTTATACTGCGACGGCCTGAGCTGGTCCATAGCAGGTTTGCCATTTTTATAGCTGTTAAACAAAACCGAATCTTTTACTTTAGAATCGCTGTATTTAACGATCAAATTGAATTTAAGGATATCGCCTTCTTTAGGTTTTGCGCCCTTATTGTCGGTATATATTTTGTATTCAAGGCCGGTTGCTGTTTTTTTGAGGCCCGAATTTTTGCACGACGCAGTAATAAGCGCCAACGCGCATAAAAATAACCCTAATTTTAACTTCATTGTTTTGGTTTAAAAATTTAAGCCGCAAAGATAATAGATATATTAGAAATAGAAAACCAAAAAGCTAATGTGCTTTTTATTGGCTGATCAGAAAACTAATGACTATAAGAAATACCCAATTTTTCGAGCACTACATTGCTTGGTATAGCAAAATGCAATCCTTCCGCCCCCCTTATTGTCCAGTCAATAACGCCTACCACTTCCCCTTTCATGTTCAGGAGTGGCCCGCCGCTGTTTCCTGGATTTACACTTGCATCTGTTTGCAGGTATTGGTGGTTGCTGATAAAGTTATAATTTGACTGGTTTTGGTAGTTATCCATTTTTCTTAATCCACTTATAATTCCTTTTGATACAGATTGGCCAAGTTCGGTTGACATGGGCGTGCCTATGGCAGTTACTTCCATGCCGGGCGTTACACTGTCAGAATTTGCAAAATTCAGCGCTTTCAGCCCGCTTACTTTTACTTTTACAAGTGCAAGGTCAAAATCCTTATCGAAGTAAAAAACCTCGCCGGGCAGAGAAAAACCGCCGTCAAAAACTACTTCTATGCTCTTTACATTTTTTACAACATGATAATCCGTTACTATATATCCATCCGGGGATATGATAAAGCCACTGCCATGGCCATCATCCGTTTTTATTGTTACCACCGATTTCATGCTGATAGCCACCATTTTAGAATAATCCTTATATTCATCCAGCGGGGGCTTTTTCAATACCAGGGGGTTTTCCAGCACTTCCTTTATATTAGTACGCGTACCAGAGGGTTCTTTGTAATATAAATATGTCTTGGTTTTACTGTCGCTTTTTTTCAGTTCAAGCTTATAACGGAAATAGTCCTTAAAGGACATATCTTCATTCAGGGTAATTGGCGTTACCCCCATCAGGCTGTCATTCCAATATACTGAAACCCCCGATGGAGTAGTTTCTATGTTAAAAATATGGCTTTGCCCAAAAACAGCCGGAGAAAACAGGGCCAGGAATGCAGCAATAAGTTTATTTTTACTAAAGGGAGACATGTTTGTCACTATTTGCATTCCTAAATTATTCGATTGTGAAACTATAATTAAACGTTTTAGACCCTCCTGTCTTATGGTCAGTCACAGTGAGAGAATGGTTAATCACCGTGCCTGAAGGCAAACTCGGATCTAAATATGTTGTGTACTGAGCCTTATAACTTGAATAAGGGCCCAAAACACCGGTTTCAAAAGCATCGCAATTGTTCGTACATTCAGCATATAAATTATCAGAAGATACTGCGAATTCAAACTCATCACCCGAATAGTCTGTACTGTAAAAATTTCTTATAGTTACAGTTAAATCAATGTAAGAGCCGGCAAAAGGCGCATAATCGGAGCTAACTGATATAAACGATAATTTTGGAGCTGGTGGCGGCGGTCTTTTTACTAATGAAAGGTTTACTGTATTGTTCCATTCTGTATTATTGAAGTCACTAACACAAATAGTAAAAGGAAATGTACTGGCATAAAGGTTTGGATTAGTTGAAAAAGTGATACCCGTAACAATAATGCTTTGGCCAGTGTCAAGTTCGCTTATAATGGCATTGTTGTAATTGAACCAGATATTATTACTGGCTAAAGTGCTGGTGCAATTTACAGTAAGTCCATACAGGGGGATATTGCCATTATTAGTAATGGTGAATTGAATGGAAACAGTATCTCCCGCATAAATAATATTGGGTACAACCCCTCTTTCCAGAAGCTGCACATTACTGTATACCAATGATTTTCTTGGCACAAAATTCGGTGAGTTTATGTCCCGTGGGTTATCCCGCGGAAGGTCTTTAGTGCACGAAAGGCCGGCAAAAAGAAAAAAGACAAAAAATATGTTTTTAAAGATTTTGAATCTCATTATGTTAAAATTTATAACCGATACACAAATATTTATTGCCGCCACCGGCATTCAACTGAAAATTCATATTGCCGGTTAACGAGTTAACTTTCTTTTTTAAACTGCTATTTGCCAACCCTTTTAAAGCGACGTATATTATATCCACTCCCCAAATAGCAGCGCCAACAGGCACATATTTTTCATAATTATGATATTGCTGGTTGGCAGTAGTGTAATAATTATCCATTTCGGACTGCGACAGGGTGTTGCCGTGATATAGAGAGTAATTTTTATCTGACTGCGCTTTTTGATATAAGCCATACCCGACAAACCCATAAGAAGCAATCGTAAACAAAAACCCCGGATTAAACTTTGCGTTTGATACAAAATAATTCCCAAGCCCCGGTACAGGAATTGACAGAAGGGCAAAACCCGGGCCTCCTGCAACTGATGAAAAAGAATATGCTTCTATAATGATATTCACATTACTATGCCACGTAAAATTATCTTTTGCATAGTTCCAGATTAATTTTTTTTCTTTGCCACCCGGAATATCCTTTCCAACATCACCCTGCATACTTACAGGATGTATTTTTCTGCCTGTGGTTGAGTCGAGTACTAATATACTTACAACGATATGCGTTCCTTTCGCAACATCAGGAAGTTGATAATTTATTATTAAAGAGTCTCCTGCCCTTTTCCAACTTAAACTGTCTGCGCTGATGATTTTTACCTGGCTAAAGGCAATTTGCCCAAAACAAAAAATAGTTAAAACACAAAGAACAGCCCTTTTTGCCGAAAACAAAATAGGATGAGAACCTCCGGCGAAAGGCTGTATTTTCATTACTTGTGGTATTTTTTAGAATATAGTGTCGAAAACACAAAATTAAAAAACATTTGGCACAGCGGCATCACCATCAAAATATTTATTATGCTACATTTACTAATGGCAAAATACTGGTTTGAATGCGGCTAACAAACTACTTTACCACCACTATATTCTTTATCAGCACTTCTCCTTCTGCCACTGCTTTTATAAAATATAATCCGGCAGGCAGGCTTGAAATATCAAGGGTGGTTGTTTGGTTTGGCTTTATGATAATAGCTTTCAGTTGCTTACCGGTAATATCATAGATATGCATTATTGCCTCTTTTTCAAAGTCTGATTGAATATTTATATAGCCCGTTGCAGGATTGGGATAGACTATAAAACCGGGGTTATTTTCAGTTGTGGCACCAATCCCTGTAGTGGTGCAGCTCAAGGTATTGTACCCTCGCACACGTGCCTGGCATATCAGTTCTCCAAAGGCAGGTTTGTCGGTACCGCCGCCCGCGTATGTCCGCAAACCCAGAGTACCCAGGTAGGCCCCGAATGTGGTATCGGCCACGCTGTAATAATTTTCATAATACGCAATGCTTGCCGGGGAAAGATCGTGCAGCCAGGTAAATGCGATCATCTGAATATGGGCCGCCGCTGTATCCCACGCCCCGAAAACGTCTTTTATGAAATCCTGCTGTAGCGTTAATGAGCTTTTGCAGCTCGCGGAAGATGGATAGCCTAACTGGGTAAAGCATATTTGCTTAGACGGGTACATTGAGGTCACCTTTTTAAAACTTTTGCTAACGATATAGGGTGGTTCCACCGTAAAATCTGCCTTCAAAGGGTAATAAGAAACTGCCATGTAATCGGTAGAAGTATTTATTCTTTTCATATAGGAAGAATCCGCGCCGGTAATGCCATTAAACGTGCCTTCACAGGCGGTTTTGAGGCCCGTTCTTTTTGTTTTCGCGTATGCGGAAGCGCTGTCGTAAAAATCGGTCCATTGTTTCCATTTTGCGGAATCTGAGCCTAGATAAATATCCATTTCTGAACCGATAACCATAAAAGTAAGGCTAAGTTTCGGGATATGGGCAAAAACGGTATCCAGAAGGGTCTTAAACCGTTTAATTACTTTCGGGTCATTTAGCTCAAGTGATCTCAGGTCAGAGGGCAGTTCCAGAACATCAGTAGCTATGGGGGCAATGGTAATATTTATGGGGGTATTATAGGCTGGGTAATAAGCATTCGCAATATCCATATAGGCCATATTATAGGTATCGGGCGCCGTTTCAAGCGCAGTCCAGGGAAAAAACAAACCGGTTTCACCCATTCCTATTTTTTTACAGACCCTGAAAGCAGAATCATAGGTATAGGCGGTAGCTTGCGGCTGTGTTATAGAAATATCAATAATATTGCCTGATGGTTTTACCTGGCTAATGCCATTTAACCATAAAGCAGTAAAGAAAAGTAAAAAATAAAACCATTTCATAGAGTAGAGGGTTTAATTGATTCTTAAAAAAATTAAAGCCCCGTTCCGTGATTACGGCGTACAGGGCTCTAAATCTCGTTCTTGCGGTCTGGACGGGACAACAACCTTATTATTCTATCTTATTCAATTATACTGTATTTCAGTGTGATATAAGTTATCTTGTTGTTTATTAAGTTGTTAAAAATATATTATTGATTATCAATATTATATACGATTAATAATAAAATAAGATTAAGCGGAATAAGAAAAATATATACACACTTTATATACACAGTAAAAAATTCTATATCTTTGAACCAGCTTTAAAAATTAACAGTATGGCAAGTTTTTATCTAAGGTCTTCCGGTTCTGGAAGCAATGATAGTTTAATTTATGTTTTTTTATCCGTCAAAGGAAAATGGATAAGGGTTTCCACAACCTTAAAAATCAATCCAAAGTATTGGAATGAAGAAAAACAGCGTTCCCGTGAGAACAGGGAATTTGAAGGTTATAAGGATTTAAACCGAAGGCTAAAGGCAATTGACGAAGATATTGAAGGCATAAAAGAAGCCTCAAAAAATGGTAATTTAACTTATGGGCAAATCAAAGAATTAGTTATTGAATACATTGATAGGGAATACAGGCCGGAAAAATTATTACTATCAGAGCCGGAGCCGGAACCAACAAAGCCGGAAATAGCAACCTTATATTCCTTCATTGCGAATTTTATTGAAAAATCGAAACTAACAAAAAAGCCTTCCACTATTCAAACCTATAAAATTGCATTGTTTCACCTGAAAGGCTTTGAAACTGCCACAGGCTACAAAATCGACTTTGATAATATCAGCATTGATTTTTACGATAAATTCCTTTCTTACCTTATCCATGAAAAGAACCATAAAAACAATTCAGCAGGGAAGCAAATAAAGACCATAAAAACCTTTTTAAGAGATGCCACCGAACAAGGGATTAATAAAAACCTTGACTTTACTAAAAAGAAGTTCAAAGTATTGAAAGAGGAAGCAGACACAATTTACCTAACCGAATCCGAATTAACGGCTATCTATGAATTAAGCCTGAATAATGGGCTGGCACAAGTCCGAGATTTATTTATTATTGGTTGCTATACAGGCTTACGGTTTTCAGACCTTAGCAGGTTAAATATTGACAATATAAAGGATGGTATTATTAACATCCGTACCACTAAAACCGATAGTGCCGTTTCTATTCCCCTTCATTACAGGGTAAAAGAAATACTGCATAAATATAACGGCAATTTACCAAAAGGCATATCAAACCAAAAAACAAATGACTACCTCAAAACAATTGCACAAAAGGCAGGGATTGAAGAAACGGTATCAAAGCGGCAAACGCAAGGCGCGACCGTAATACATAACCAACAACCCAAATATGAATTAGTAACAACCCATACAGCCCGGCGCTCATTTGCTACCAATGCTTTTTTAGGGAATGTGCCAACAATTCAAATAATGAAAATAACAGGGCATAAAACCGAAAAATCCTTTATGAAGTATATCCGTATCAGTGGGCAGGATAGCGCAACTAAACTACAATTGCACCCTTTCTTTTCAGGCGAAGTTTCACAATTAAGGGCGGTTGTTTAACTAACAAGAAATAATTTACGGCTATTGCGGAGCCTGAAAATTTACTTAAAATCGGATACATTATAAGCATGAATAATTCATTTTTTAACCCGAAAGAATTATACGATGAGTTTAAGCAAGCGAAAACCCTGCTTACGACCGAATATATAACCTCTAAATTAAGTGAAGGCACAAAGGATTTCGTTCCCTTGTGGGTTTTATATCATATTCAAGATTTTAATCAATTTATCAATATGGAAACGGATTATATTGAGGCGTTTAAAACCCATAATTTAGCTGTTATTGAATCAGATTATAAGGCGCAAGGAAAGACAGAAGAAGAAATTGGAGCAAAAATAGATGAAACGTTATTACCTTTCAAAAAAAGGCGTTTTCCCAATGTAATGGCTGCGCTTGAGGTACTTAATTTAAAGTTGGCAGAAGCCCCACCTATTCCTTCACAAGTCAAATATACAGCAGGACAGCTTGACGGACTTTGGGATGAACATTTGTTTTTTAGCGTAGTTCCTAAACGCGAAGAAAATAATGTACGGCTTGCTTCATCGGGTATAAATGCAGCCCTTTATGAAGCGGTGAAAAAGGAAAGTACGGAGTTAATACAGCTTTTTAAAACAGATTGGCTTAAAAGATTAAAAATTAAACTTAAAGCATTTTCTAATCTTATTGAAAGGAAAGAAAGGTTGGAAAGAGCATTGATAATGATTAATTTAAGATTGAATACTGAAAATGAAAAATACGTTTTTTTCGCAAAAATAGTTGATGCTACATTCGAGGAAATAAGTAAATTGAGGGAAGCAGACGTTACAAAAAAATGCTATCAATATCTAAATGATTGGACATTAAAACTCATATCAAAATATGAAAAGGAAATACAACCCGTACCACTACCAGAAACAAAGCCGGATAAGATAAGGCCAGTGGTAAATTTTGAGGATATATTTAATGACGTTTATAAAGACATTGAGCCTAAAATTTATGAGCATTACAAAAATGCTAAAGCAATTCATTTAGCTTATATGTTATTTGCTATTTCTGATTTTGGGATAATAGATAAATCCGTTCTCAATGGAAATATAACGCATTTGCATGAAGCATTAATTGGAAGAGGCTTTCCACAAATTGGAACTCGACAAAATCTGTCACATAATATTCAAAATCTTCATGGAGCAAGTAAAAAGCGGGAGGGTAAATTAAAATCACATAAGGAAACCATTAAAGCCCTACTTAAAGAAAACTTGCAAAACTTGCAATAATAATATCTCTAAATCAAAATACATTTTTATTATTAGTTAATTGTTAGTTAATTAACATTTATAAAAACTTGCAAAACTTGCTTTTTTCTTATTGCAAATTTCGCAAGTAATACATAATGCAATATTTGCCTAACCAAAAATAAGGCAAAATGTTAGAAAACCCCTTCGATGTAATTGAACGGCGGCTAAACCGAATTGAAGATTTATTAGTAAATTTAGAAAAGCCTAAAATTTCACCCCCCGAAAAATACCTATCCCGGCAGGAAACAGCGCAAGCCCTTCATATTACTTTACCAACGCTTCACATCTGGACTAAGGAAGGGCGATTGCAATCGTATAGAATTGGCAGCAGGATACTTTATAAGGCCAATGAAGTAATGGCGGCGGCAGAGGCAACTAAGTATAAAAGGGCGTAGGTATGGAAACGGCTGTTAAACCTCTTACAGGCGATTCTATTGCCGAGCCGTACAATCTTAGGGTTTGCACCCTGAACGTGCCGCTACGCCTTGCTGAATACGCTTTAAAGGAAAAGAAAACCTATTTGCTCCAGCTATATATCTATCTAAGTTTTCAGGGCAGTGGAAAAGTCATTATTACTACATTCCTAAAAGACAAAACGGCTATTGATTTAGGCGTTACAGTTCGCAATATCAATGGAAGGCTTGCTCAACTCAAAAAACTCAACTGGATAGGCTACAATCCAAAAACCGGATACACATACATACGGGGCGTTAAATACGTTTGTAGTTTATATAAACTCAATTTTAGGGCGGCCTATGAATTTTCAAGTGATTGGCTGCCTTTCATAGATGAATTTTGTTTTGCGGCATTTATTACATACTTGCTAAGTTACAGGAGGTGGCGGACATGGAAGCCAAAACGTTCTTATTGTGATTCAAAAAACCGGCCCGGACTATTTCTTAGCAGTCCCTTTCAAGGCGCATTTAATGAATTGTATAGGAACCATAAAAACGCGCTTCGTATGTTCCCATCTCCTTTTCTTGCAAGGCAACTGTGTATGTCTGTTTCTACCATTTCATTACTTAAAAAAAGTACAGCCCAAACAGGCTTATTAAGCATTACCCATAACAGGGCGCTTATTAGCGAAAAAAGAAAAGAAGTATATGCTATAAATTGCTTCCGGGAAGCTAATCCTGATATAGCCCGTAAATTATGGATAAAGGACAAACAGCTATATCTTATTTTGCCCGATTCCTTTAAAAGTACATTAAAACGTAAAACATTGAGATTGAGGGGCGGGAAATAAATCGAAACCTATATTCTTAGCCCCTGCCATTTCAAAGCTATTTGTATGGTATGCTTCAAGTGGGTTTCTTCTAAAACTAATGTATAATGCCAATTGACGGTATAAATATTGAAACTTCTGCCGCAATCTCAAAAAACATTGAGAATAGCCTGCATATACAACACCACGCTAAACTTTCCTTGGATACAGGCGAAATATATAACCATTGCTATACGTGGGATTGCATTGTATTTATTCCTAACAAGAAAACAAACGGCTATAATATTTATGGGAGCCTTCATAAGTTCTATAATAGTGTTATTGCCGGAATTGGTGCGCGAAACGATACTGATTTTACAATAAGACAGTTAATCGAGGTATTGCAGTTACTTACTGCTAAAATAGGTTTTAACCCCTTCAACTCTGTTCTGCATAGTTTTGAATTTGGCGTTAATATCATTCCCGGTTTGCCTGTAAAAACAGTCCTGGACGCTGCCATATATTACCAATTCAAACAAGCCAAGAAAAGACTAACTGGTTTTCATTATCTGGAATGGCAGCCACAACAATACTTCGTAAAAATGTATGCCAAAGGGGAACAGTTTAAAAACGGCCTGAATATGTTACGTATTGAAAAAAAGGTGAAAAAAATGGAATGGGTAAAAAGGTATGGAATTAGTACAGTTGTTGATTTACTAAACCCGGATAAACTTCATAATTTAAAGCCTCTTTTACTTGATTCAATTGATAGTATTTACTTCGATGTGAATATACCGTTAACCCAAATTTCACCCACTGACAAAAAGATTATAGAGAAACTAAGGCAGCCTGAATTTATCCAAAATACAAATGCCAAAACCCTGAATTATACTTTTGCCAGGTATAAAGAGATATTGAAAGAACACCCTGAATTTGATATTTACGCCAACCTTAAAAAATTGGTAACTGAAAAATGGAGAACCCTAACCGGGATTGATGAAAAAACTTGGGCGAAATTAACCACCTACCTATTTCAATTCCCCGAATTTAATAAATCAAAATTTCTTCCTTTTTATCCTGTATATAGTAGGTTAAATACGACTAATATTTACAATCAAGGAACAAGGACTTGCCAGACGTGTGGCCGGGACATTTCCCACCAGATAGACGATTCAAAGTTTTGCGGCGCAATCTATGTAGGCTATGAGGCGGCACACAAATGCCGGAACTCAGCCACTAACCCCCGCAATAATGAGAGAAACCAAATTATCAAGATTCTAAAGATGGATACTCTTTTTGACCCCCGGCCATATATGAAACCCAAATACAACTCTATTGATTATATTTACTGTGAAAATACTGTGAAAAATGGCAAACCCTAAAAATCTTAGACCATTCAAAGAAGGAATTGACAAACGCCGAAATATAGCAAGTAGGCCACCGGGCAGCAAAAACAGAGCCTCCCTTGTTAAGTATTGGTTAGAAGCGGAGGTAACGTATTATAATTCTTTGACAGGCATAAAAGAAAAAATGGAAATACAGGATGCAATTACATTGGCATTAATCAGGAAGGCTTTAAAAGGGAATGTGAGCGCCTTTAAAGAATTAATGGATTCAGCTTATGGAAAAATAGCTGATAAAATGGAAATGCAAACTGATTTTTATAGAGAAATTACAATCATACCGGCAAGCAAAAAGAATGAAGTTTGATTAAAATAAATGGAGTCCATAAAAAATAAGCAATATTCTACTACCGAACTTCCAGTACGTCTGTATTTTCAGTTCTGCTTACTATTAAATCAAATCTATGTCCCCAAGAGAATACTTAATATCCAAGCTCGCAATGAAATTTGCCAGAGAACTGGAGAGTTCTATTGGTAACTTACCAGGCGATGATAAAATTGACATCCTCACCGTGCTTTCGGAAATTACAGTCATGTTTGAAAATGGTAGTGATTATGCACCTGTTCATAAAATAATAGATGAAAGGCTACTGCTCAAATACAAAGGAAAGCTAAAAACTTTTTACAATAAAGGTATTACAGACTACCTGCTTCAAAGGTCATTCAAACTACTCGAATTACAGGATGAGTTAGGTAAAGATGATCCAGAACAGTTCCTGTCAGATGACGAATATAAAACCTATTTGGAAATGCTGCACAGGCTATTGCGAATGCGCCGAGAACTTGCTATTGTAGGAACTGAAATAGTTGCGGAAGAGGAAGAAAATGCCGCTGAAGACAATTCCACAACCAATCCTGAGCATACCGCAAGACGGCAGACCTTAGCCATTTACTACCTGAATATGAACTTTGCGATTAATAAATCCTCAGAAAAAGCATTGGCTCATTTCATTCATTTCCTCACAGGTAAAAATGAAGACAACATTTATAAAGTTCTCCGCAACCCGCTTAAAATTAGTGATATTAAAAAGAAACGGGCTGATGACGAACTTGTAAAAGACCTTGAATTCATTAAAACCTACTTTGACAACCTGGGTTCAACAGCTATCATTAAGGCGATTGAAAGAGATATTCAGGAGGTTAAAAGTACCCCTTAGTAACAATACTGCCACTTTTTTATCCATATTATTAGTTTGCATGTTGTTAGGAATTAATCTGAGCCAATATTTTCACAGCAGCTTGTGTAGGTGATAGTCCCGTAGTATCTAATTGATACTCGCTTTTGCGTTTGAATTTTAAAACATCATCGTTTAGTTTTTTGCAGATTGCAAAATCTCGGAATTCTCCATTTCTCCGAGTATCCAGTCTTTTTTTTAATTCATCATCAGATGTGAAAAGTCCGAAGATTTTAATCGAAAGTTCCTTATCCAATTTAAAAAGTTCAGCAAGAAATCGATTTATCTTATCACCGCTAAATGTGTCAATTACAATTACAGGATTGAAATTAAACTGAAGAAACTCATAAACCAATTTGGTTGATGCCTGAAGTAAATTTATATGTTCCTGCTGATTTGTCCAGTCAACTGAAATTACCATTTGGCGAATGGTATCAACTTCCATTCGAATACCCTTTGGAAAAAGCAAAGATAGTTCTTTGGCAACCTGAGATTTTCCCGAACCTGGCGCACCTCTGATAATAATAATATCTGTTTTTGATTGTATCAATTAAAAAGAAGCGTTTGCGGTTTGTTGCATGACATGTTTTTGCAAGGGAGGTTACAGGTCTTCATGATTTTTGAAACTTCAGTTGAACGCTTGGTGCAAAGTATTTCAATGATGTCCTGCCTGGCAATGTTACCCAGCGGCTCTTTTGCTAATGGAATTCTGCGATGGTCAAAACATTTTACAACATCACCATTCGGATAAATGCAAATATTTTTTCTCGCTGCACAAGGTGTATCATTATCATAGCTGACCTTTTCAGTTGTAGTAGGATTATGCCAGTTATAAGCACCAAAATCCTGATACAGTTGCGTGTTATGTTGAATCCCATGTTGCTTGCACCACTCAATCACCTTTGGAATTTCTGCTGCCGATTCTTTAGAAAGCACCGACTGAATTCTAAGCTGGTCGCCTAAGATTTGTTTTGCAAGCATAATCTTGGGCATTACTATGTCAAAGTTTTTTTTGCCCCTGAATTCATTCCATTTGTCTTTCTCAACTGAATCAACAGATATTACAAGGATGTGCCCAAGCGCTTTGTATCTCGTCAAAAACTCCTCGTCAAGAAATCTTGCATTGGAAACAATCACCATCGGAACATTCAAAACCTTCGCTTCCTCAGCAATCAGCATTACATCTTTTTTGAAAAGAAGAGGTTCGCCTCCTGTTAGGGTAACCTGATACAAGTTGTGATGCAGACGCTTCAGGCAATTAAGAAAATGAGTAATCATTAAATGTTGGTCTCTGGGTTCAGGTCTTTCCCAAATTCCGCACTTAGGGCAACGGTCATTACATGCGTTTGTAATCATGTAAATGAGTTCGTTTCCTTTTACCCCATAGAAACGCCTGATTGGGGTTTTATACCAGCGATAAATTCCCCATTCGATGGATTTGAATAAAATCATTGGAATTACCAAGTGAGGTTTCTTCACTCGCTTAACGAATGGACGGATTTCTCCAAGGTAATCGTAGATTGTATGAGAAATGCTGGGGTCGTTTGATTTACGCCTGTATATTAGACTCATAAATGTTGCCTTTATAAATTGATTCAGATGAATCCCACATTAGTACGGTGTGTCCTTCGTACACTGTTGCACTTGAGCTTTTATATTTCTTAAACAATTTGATAAACTTATTAAAGCCCGAAATTGAGTTTTTGTAACCATAGTCGTGCCACAATTTAGCCTTCTGACAAAATCCAATTTTATATTTACTGCGTAGCCTTAAACACAAGTCAACATCTTCGCCAGCGGCAGATGGAAATCTTTCGTCAAAAGGAAACTCTTCAGCGGCGAATGCTTTCATCCCGAAATTCAGTGATGGCATATACCACAACTCTTTTCTATCAGGGAGTAGCCATTTGCCCGCAAGAGTGCCGTTAATGTCGTGGTAGTAGTCAAGAAGCGTTTTTCCCCACGAGTAAGTCATTCCACCAACTGCTGCAAAATTGGAATTTTCCAGAAATAAAGTCATTTGCTCATTCCATTCTTTATCAAGAATGCAGTCATGGTCAGTGAAAAAAATATGCTGAATTCCTAAGCCTAATACTTTGTCTATGCCAACATTTCTTGCTTTAGCTGGCCCACCATTTTCCACGAGCATTATTTTTTCAACAAACCTATGGCGAATTTCATATTTTAAAGGGCTTGCGTCGTCAATTAAATAGACTTTCTCAAAACTTTTTGATTGAGTTTGAAGGCTGTCGAGTAATCTGTTAAGGCAATTAATGTCCCACTGCGATTTGATATAACAAGGAATAATTAGTGCGCTCATTTGTGTATAATTTATCTTTTTTTAGTTGGACATTGGCCCCGTCTTTGCATCTTTGTTTTTCAAAGTTAGATATTTATTGGTGTATATTTTAACAACCTCATTCCTTTTTCATCATCCTCGAAATTTTCTTTCCGGTTTTCTTCATAAAGTCAAGCACCTCGGTTTTTTTGAAAAGAACTTTGCGTCCAATTCTGTAAAAAGGTAATCCCTGCTTTTTATACTTGTGTATGCTTACCAGTTATTCCGCAAAATATCGAACCTGATATAACTATTAGTAACGGCAGCCTCCCGGAGCCGACCGTTCAACCTTCTGTCGAACCCATACCCTTACCGCTTAAAACCGAAATACTACACAATAAAAAAGAAAAAACTAACTTATGGGATATTGAGGAACTGGAAAGGTTTTTTAACGGGACGGAACTGCCAACTACCCCCATACAATTAAGCCCCGGCGTTACCCACTACGGGCGACTTATCTAACCCTGCAAATATATTAAATGATTTGGAAAAGCTATATATTCTTAATGATATTGTGAAAATTGAAGAATAGAACTCGTATATTTATCAATCAGTTAGCAATCCAATAAGCAACCGTTAACTATTATTATATACTTAATTTGCCGGATTTCATTCAATTTAGCCCGGCGAACTGTTTAAACCTTCTCCAAAAAAGGATTTGGAATCAGGAAGCCGGACTGCTTAAAGTTGCTTGATTTTCAATTTAACTGAGTGTAACGTGGAAAATGTTGAGATTATTATAAATTCCTAACTCCTTTAATATTCCCCCAAATTAAATATTTGAACAAAATCCAGCCATGGACTATATCCTTGATAGTTTTCCCGTTGCCGTATGTAGACGAAAAAACAAAAACCTTTATCCTTATGACAATTATCAATTCTGAAATGCTAAACTTGCGGGATGTTTTGGAATTGCAGTAAATTATTAGAAACATGAAAAAGCGTGATTTATTCTTAATTAAACAGCAAATAAAATTCGAGGTTGATTTATATACCCTTCAATTAAGACGGGATAAATTAACACCCGCAGAAAAAATAAAATCACAAATTATGCTTGCTGAAAATGTGGTTATTTTTGACGAGTTGGAAGAAATCCTTAAATCCTTTGAAAACAGTAAGGCCATGATTGATGCTTTTCATGCTGGCACTTTTGATAAGGAATACAACTCCATAACTGGCAGCCATGAATTATTAACCCCGGAGGATGAAGATTATTCCGACATATACCAGTCCATTTTATATGAATTTGAACAAATAAACCAGATAAGCCAACAGTTACTTGACTATTGCAGGGTGTATCCGCTTATAAGAAAAGCGCAATCCGAAGGCTTTCATAAGTTCTTTGGCAATGGCTTAGTGATACTTGACGAAAACGGGCGGCATAAAGCTACACCACAGGAATTGAATGATAGTAAGGATAAAGAGCATGAGCAAAACAAACAGTTAGGCTTTAAAATCGAAAACCTTTTACCTAATATCTCCCTGATAATTAAGATAGCCAATGAAAAAGGCAACCTGAACCGGATTAGTAATATTATCGAAACTGGCTTTGATGTGCAATTGACAGAGAATTGATTGCTAAAACCAATGCTATCATGCACGATATGACATAAATGTCAAGGGTTATTGTTATACAGATATAAATGGAAAAGAAACAAAAGGTCGTGATGGAACTTTAGTAGCATTAAAAGAAGCCGTCAAAGAATCACAAATTAAATGCAACCCCTGAATAGTCTAACATGAAACTAATTATAATCATAGCGACATTCTCTCTGACTATGCGACAGACAGTAACACATGCTTTATTGAAAAAGATAATGAAGAAGTACGAATTTCCAGAATTTAAAGACGCATTTAATTATTAAGCCAATGAATATTTTTTCAGAATTGAAAAGTGTAATTCTAAAAGAGAAGCCGAAGCTTTGGAACACTTTACCATTTGGACACTTAACCCGAAGCCTAATTTATAAGAGAATAATATTATTCCAACTGGGTTTAATTATAGTAGGTTTTTTTAATTGTTGTACCAATATCAATAAGGAAAATAAAAATTATAATTCTGATGATACAATAACCACATCGTTACCATCTTCATCGATAACTGAATTAAAGATTGATTCTTCCAAAATTATTAAAATCTCTGCACCAGAGCTTTACTTAGCTTTTGAAAAAAATGAAGTTTCAGCAAACGCTAATTATACTAACAATTTATTGGAAATTACTGGTGATATATCAAAAATTGAAGAATCAGAGAATTATTGTGGAGTAATCAAATTAGACGGATATTTTTCCTCTACTGTTGACTGTTATATTAATGATAAAGATAAAGTAGCTAAACTGGAATCTGGTCAACGTGTTACTTTAGTTGGATTATGTCTTGGGAAAAACAGTGTAAAATCAGGAAATTATGAACATCATAGAAATTCATGGTTTGCCGACATAATAATTGATGACTGCAAGCTTAAAGGTAAATAATAAATCCCAAGGCACAAGGGCGACCCTTGCACCTTGTTAAACAAGAAGCATCCCGCTTAAACTTACAAGTATTAGTAAAAAAACGACAACTATTTTAATCTTTATTTCTCTAAATATAGGTAGTTAGCAGGCTGAACAGGCCGGAAATTACCGATGTGATTTCCACCGATCTTGAACCATATTCCATTGAAGAATTGACGGCTGAGATCGGCGCCTGTTATTTAAAATCCTATGCAGGCATTGCCGGAGAAATGTCAAACAGCGCCGCCTATATTGCGGGCTGGTTGAAAAGGCTAAAGAATGACCACCGCCTTATTGTCTTTGCCTGTTCTGCGGCGCAGAAAGCGGCTGATTTCATTCTTAATCTCCATGAAGCAGAGAAAGAAGCGATGGCAGTCGGTGTCGGCGTGGAAGATGATCTAACGTTTTGAAAATTAAAAGCCTGAGAGGAATCACCTCCCAGGCTTTTTTATTTCTATGCAAATTACCTATTGCTTTATAAATCCATTTTTATACAAAAGGCTGTTATTATCCTGTACAATAATATAATAAAAGCCTTTGCTTAATTTGGACAAATCAATATCATACTCACCGGAAAACTGGGCATATATGTAAACAGGCATACTCTGTACCGGCTGTCCCAATACATTTATCACCCTCAAAATACTGTTATGGTCTTCATTACCCATATTATTAAAATTCAAATGCAAAAGTTTGAAAAGGGGTTAGGCGCGATAGTAATTTGTAAATCAGTGTCATTCACTGTTGGCAATCCTTGTGGCCTTACCATGCCAAAACCTCCTCCTTCCGCCGATGTCGTATCGGAATCATTAACTGGTGGGGGAATATGTGGAAATAAATATTTCCACGGGAACACCGAGATAGTTTCCGGCACATACTCCCATGATTCTGCCGAATATACCGTTTTAAAAGATTCAGTAAAATAGAGCGTGGTATCTGCCACGCTGTCAATTGTATTATATACCGTAGTATATATCGTTGAATCAGTTACAGCGCCCACCGTGTGAACGACTGTAGTATTTGTTGTGGAATCATAAACACCCGTATTGGAATAGTGAAAATTGTAATACAGGGAAGTATCATAGAGCGGGTTGTCTGAAAGGCTGGAATAAAAAAATGTGTGGTACATGATTGAATCGGTAACGGTGTCCGCCGAATAATGGGTAGCGTAATTGACAGATGAATCGGTAAGGTAGTGGTGAGTATAAAATGATGGGGCGTAATGGACATTTCCAGATGCGTAATAGGCTAAAGAATCGTGATTGGAGGCTGTAATGGAATCAGTGATCGGAACAATCCTGCAAGCGCAAAAAGCCCTTGTATGGGAAAAAAGCGGGGTATCTAAAATAGTATGGGTAATTAGTAGCGCGACTGAATCCTGGGAGGCATCAGTAACATGATGATTTACGGGAACTACTATACTGTCGGTATATGACCTCAAGCCTGGGTGATAAACGGCAAACTGGCCGGAATCTTTTGTATTGTGAATGGCAGGGCCGGAAAGCGGTATCAACAGCGAGTATTCCCCACCTCCTGTTTTTTGATAGACGATAGAATCAACCACTCTTTGTTGAATGGGAAAGGTTACTTTAAACGTAGCGGAATCCTGTGTAGTGGATGTATATTCATCCTGATAATCGGAAAACACACTGTCGTAAACAGGTATTTTGCTTAACGCCAATGGTATATCTTCAAAATAATGCTGGAGAAATGTTTGTGCGTTTCCGGCAACAGAACTATTACTGTGTGCAATGGCTTGCATGGAAGCAGAATCATTTTCAAGGGTGGAAAGATACCAGCCATATTGCTGTCCTGAAAAACTCATACTATTGTAATTCGCATAATTAACCAGTTCACTATCGGAAGGATGCACCGAAATTGAATCCTGTACCTGTGTAAGCATACCTGCCGTATGGAGGGAATCGCCCTGCGCCACGTAAATATCTGTAAGCATCTCAATGGACTGCAAAGTGTTCTGGCTTTGCAGGAAAGCAATTGAACTGTCAAGCGACATGGAATCAGTCATAGAAGTATCCATTGCGTACGCCCTGACAATCTGGGGTACTAATACCTGTATTTCTTCCGTGAGAAAATTATAATCATCCGTATCACCACGAGATGCAGGCGGCAGGGCAATGGTCGCCAGTTGGTTTTGGACGGTATGCAATTGTTTAATCAATACTTCCTTAACCCCTGTGCCGTGCCCGTCCCCGCTTCCGGTTCCCAATTTAAAAGGTTCCCAATCACAGAACCCGATGGCATAACCTGTTGGCGTATCTTTTACATCCTGGTAACATCGCGGGGCATCGCCACCTGTCGAATAGTAGTATTTGATAATTCTGTTACCCAACGGTTGTGCAAAATCGGTTGGCAGAATGACGGTGGGGAATAATCTTATGAGCGGGCACTTATGGCTGAATGTGTTACCTGCGGGGTCGCCTGGCCTCCCCTGGGTATAGCTTACCGAACCATACGCTTTGCCTGTTGCCGGAGAATATTTTGTAACAAGAATATCGTACTGCGCGTTGCTGTCAAAAGTATTGCAGAGATATTGAAGGCTGTCATTGTAATAATAGTTATACGCGCCGATACTCAGGTTACTAAAAGTGTTTCGGGTAATAAAATTACCTCTTACGGAATTGTAAACCTGCACCCCTGTTCCGGTTGCCGACTGTCCTGGCCATCCGTGAAAAAGATTGTAATACACCTCAAAGAAAGTACAGCCGTCTAAAAATAAACCAATTCCCGTATTGGGTTGCCCGATAGTGGGGCTGTGGACGAAAAATATATTACGGTTGCCATACGCATCCGGTTCGACAAATAATTTTTTTGAAGCTACCGCCCATAAGCCGATTTGCGAACAACTAAAAACGTTTCCTATAATGTCTTCTTCATAAGAGGCATCATCAGCTATATAGATACCTGTCGGGATGTACAGGAATTTATTGTAATACGCCGTAAATACTGAAGAATGGCTTTTGATACCTGCGGTATCGGAAGCGGAAACACTGTTGAAAACACAATTCTGGAAAGTGTTATTTTGTTTACCAAACGTTATCTCATTTAGAGTAACATTAGATGCGCTGTTGGGTATCAGTGAAGCTGTAAATGAATCGTTATTAAAATAACTGATTGAGCCATACCGCTCATAAACAACTTTTCCATTAGCATAATTTTGAGGGTCCCAGCCCCCTAACGTAACATTGGTGTTTTGAAAACTCGCGCCCTGGGCAATGACAATAGCCCCGCAATTTCCGTTTACGCCCCCCGGAAAATGTATTCCCCCTGCATTGAAGCGATTCACAGCGTCAATTATTTTCACGCCGCTTGTTATCACGACTGCCCCCTGCTGGTAGTGATTGGGATAATAACCCGCAGCCACTATGGTAACTAATACATTAATCCATGGCGGGCCTTTTCTTGATTTTGAACGAACCCTCACCCATTTATATTGGCCTGGGGAATAATAGCCTAAATAAGGATATTCTTTGCTTGTAACATCGCTTGCCAAAGTAGGGTTGGCGCGATCTGTACCATAAGCGCCTATTCCCATCCATGTCCCTGCCGGGGTATATGTTTTATTATATTTTACATTCGTGAATGATACGGGTGTACCTGTTGTATTTTTAATACCCTGTAGTACGGTTGTTTCGCTGTTATTGATGTAAAGTTCATTTCCCCAAGGTATCTCGATCCATGAACTGTCATAAAAATTAAATGTGCCATTGAGCACTGCCGTTGCATAATTTAATTGCGTAGGCCCCTGAAAGAAACTGAAAGACCCCCAAAAATTTGAATTGATTGAGGTGACATTGGCATAATAAAGGGGTGAAAGTAATGTTGAAACATGGTTTCCCCCTGTCGTAAGCAAAGGGTTTACTATTGGCCCGACGAACATAACCGTGCCCCCATCGTTGAAATTATTAAACGTTACATTGGTATTGGCAGTAGTAGCGTAGTTTATATCTATTTCACTCTGTGTTCCCCCCGTCAGGGTTACAGTCTTGCCACCATCTACGGTTACACTATTGATAATACCCACAATGGCATTTGTACTCGAATATGTTTTAGACCTTTTACCAGAAACGCTGCAATTGATATAAAAATAAGGTTTTTGAGTAAATGGAGTCAATCCCTCAACAATACTAAAGTTTCCATACGTTGCCGTATTCCCCCATATTTCCACGTCCCACACTGCGCTGTCGCAGTGGTGCGCCCTTATGTACCAGCCATCGGTGGTAGGCGAGCCAAAAGGGCTTGTACCGTAGGTTGTAGAGTTTGTACCCATTGTCAGGGTTGCGGAATCTTTGTTAGAACAGCCCGTAAGCGTATCTACTTCTATCAATTTATATTTGGTAGTAACGGAAGGGTTTACACCTGGGTTGGCTTTATTGACCGGAAGAAGGGGGCTGCCGCTTTTCAATGTATCCCACGTATGCCCGTTTGTGGTGTAAGACCAGAAATATTTATCCCCTGGTATGCTTCCTGCGGGATTATCGCCGATCACTGTAAATGAATCGGGGCAAACCACCTGGCTCGGTGTTACATCTGCCGGAGGCAGAGGGTTTATAGTAACTATCACCGAATCCGTTTTATGGCATCCGGTTGACGTAATTGTTTCCTTTAAATAATAAGTCGTTGTTGCCGTCGGGCTTACGCCTGGGCTGGAAACAGTGGAAGTAAACCCGCCTGGGTTGGATGTCCAAGAATACGTATCGCCGCTTACTGAGGTAGCGCCTAATGAAACTGAGCCGGAATAGCCTTTACATTCCGCCTTATTGGCCCCCGCATTGGCGGTGGGAAGTGTATCAACAGTAACCGTAACGCTTTCAGTATTTGAACACCCCGTTGCCGTGATCGTTTCAGTTAAAGTGTACGTTGTAGTTGTGGTGGGGCTAACTGTGGGGTTTGACGCTGTGGAAGTAAAACCCGAAGGGCTTGAAGTCCATGAATAGGTATTGCCGCTTATAGCAGAAGCGCCTACGGTTGTGCTGCTTCCAAAGCAAATTGTTTTTGTAGACCCGACATTTGCCGTAGATACGGTAATGCTTACTTCATTATCGTTTGTACATCCGGTTGCCGTAACCGCTTCCGTTAAAATATACGATGTCGAATAAGATGGATTTACTGTTGCACTTGACAGGGTTGAAGTAAAGCCTGACGGCGAGGAATACCAGGAATAGGTATCTCCGCTCACCGCTGCCGCACCAATAGACGCACTGCAACCGTTGAATATAGTTTGGTTGGAACCGGCATCAGCCGCCGGATAGGAAATAATAACCGTAAAAGTATCTGAACATGCCACAGGGTAGCCGTTAGTACGGTTAATCTCAGTTGAAAATTCCTTTACTTCAAATGTGATCCTGCCAGGGTTATAGGTCGAAATATAAAAAGTATAAGGGTTGGAAAGCCGGATGAACTGCCGCCACTCCAAAGAGGATAATACCCTGAACTGTCCTGAAACTTTATATACACAGGCCCGCAAACAGTTTGCCCGCGCACTAAACTTGTCCATGAGCCGCTATTATTATAGGTTGCAGAGATACCACACTGCCCATAACCTGAAAAACTGATAAGCAATAAAGGTAAAAAAACTACTACTGTTCTTAAAACTTTAGCAGCCTGGTTTATTCCTGTATTCATTTGTCTATGGTTTATATTTTTATAAAAATATCCGGCTTTCTTACTGAACTATCAATTTACCTATATAGATACTGTTGCCTGAACATATGCAGAGAATATATATACCGCTTTTCATCCCATAATTAGTGGGATTGATTATAATGTCATTTTTATCACTCGCTGAAAAACTTGCGATCTGACGCCCCATAATATCCGAAAGGGAAATTTCAACTTCATTGTTATTTGCATTCTGGAATTGAACAGTAAAAGCGCTGGATGAAGGATTGGGATAAATATTTATATGGAATATCTCCACCTCTTCTTCAATACCTGAAATTGTATAGTTTACAGATGCAGAAGTGGCAGAACACCCATCGGTATCTGTTACCATAACAGAATAATTCCCGCTTGCGGTAACGGTATATTTTTGGCTACTTGCCCCGTTTATTACCGTATCATTACGAAGCCATTGATTACCTGTTTTGGCGCTGGAAGAAAACGTGTCCACCGATAAACTAACTATTGGGGTTGAAGGTAAAGGTTTGACCGAAATAATTACGGAATCAGATTTACTGCATCCTTGCGCGGTAGTTGCAGTAAGGTAATAAGTAGTTGTTGCAGAAGGATTAACTACGGGATTGGAAACCGTTGAAGTATAACCCTTTGGTTTAGACAGCCAGGAATAAGTATTTCCTGAAACAGCCGCGCCGCCGATCTGTGTGCTATTCCCAAAGCATACAAACTTATTGTTACCTGCTATTGTATTAGGCAAGGCATTGACCGTATCAATAATGCTGGCTGTATCATTCCAGGGAAAAGAATCTGTTGTTCCATTCGGCGAAGAAGTCCAGGCCACAATAGTATCAATGCCTGCATTGAAATTATAGTTGCCAAGATTTACGGGTGTTGAACTGTCCATTTTTAAACTTCCAGTCCAAGTGAATACAGGTTGAAGTTTTGAATTTACTGTCCAATTTATTTTTACAGATTTCAGGGTATCAATACCGAAATTTTTAAGCTGTGCTTTTACAGGTATTGAACCAGCGCAAAAAATTTCTGTCGGGCTGAGTCTGAGTACGAAATCAATTCCCGCATCGTTATAATAAGTGGGGATTTTGAATTTGGCTAAAAAGCCATTCCCATATCCACCATAAGAAAACTGATAAGCGCCAGAAGTAGTAATACCAGAGGTGCTGGAAGTCAATCCGTCGATGTATACATTATTAAAAATATCAATAGCTAAAGTCCCCCCGTAGTTATCACCACCACTTCCACCAAAATATGATGACCATAGAAGGCTACCTTGAGAACTGAATTTAGCCAAATAGGTGTTATAACCTCCCCCTGCATGGAATGTTTGATAAGCACCGGATGTAGAAATGCCTGATGTGCTCGTAGTCCATCCTGACGTGTGTATTGAGCCAGCGGTATCAATGGCAACTTCAACACCTTCATCATCACCACTTCCCCCAAAATAAGTTGCCCAAAGCAGATTTCCGGACTGACTAAACTTGGCAAGAAAAGCATCATAAACTCCACCACCATAAGAAGTTTGATAGGCACCAGATGTTGCTATATTTGATGTGCCTGACGTAAGGCCTGTAATATATATTTTACCAGATTTGTCAGTTGCCACGCCGCCGCCACCACTACTATCTCCATAATATGTAGCCCATAGCAGATTGCCAGAAGAATTGAATTTAGTTAAAAAAACAACACCGTTTATACTATCGCCAGAGGTCTGATAAGCACCGGATGTAGCAATGTGAGTTGTGCTAAGTGTAGTTCCTGTGATATAGGCATTATCGAAGGCATCCGTTGCTACACCGTAACAATCGTCATAATTGTCTCCTCCAAAATATGTCGCCCAGAGCAAGTTGCCAGAAGAGTTGAATTTTGCTAAAAACGCATCATAATCTCCTCCTCCATAAGAAGTTTGATAAGCGCCTGACGTAGCAATACCAGATTTGCTCTCTGTCAATCCAGAAATGTATATTTTACCGGAAGTATCGATAGCAATTCCAATGCCCTGGTCATCACCATTTCCACCAAAATAAGTTGCCCAAAGCAAGTTACCAGATGAACTGAATTTTGCTAAAAAGGCATCACCATTTGGGCCTCCACCAGCAAAAGAAGTCTGATAAGCGTTTGATGTAGCAATATCTGATGAACTTGTTGTATTTCCTGTAATATATATATTGTTTGATTTATCAATGGCTATTCCAACCCCATTTTCTTCACCGCCTCCTCCAAAATATGTTGCCCAAAGTAAATTACCGGAAGAACTGAATTTTGCTAAAAAGGCATCGCCGTTAATACTGTCGCCTTTAGTCTGGTAAGCACCTTTGGTAGCAATTTGTTTAGTGTTATATGTATATCCTGTTATATATACATTACCGGAATTATCTGTAACTATGCCATTGTTGGCAGTTGTTGTATCTCCCCCAAAATATGTACCCCATAGCAAGGCGCTTTTTTGGGCGTGGGCTTGGGTGCATAACATTAGCAATGCTAAAAGGATAAGCGGTATTTTATATGCAGCTTTCATTCTCTCCTGTTTTAAACTATTTTTATTATTTTGCTTACGATCACCTCATCGCCAATTATCAATCTCAGATAATAGACACCTGTACTGAAATTATTTTTAGAGGCGTCAAATTGTAAATTATGGTTCCCTGATTCCTGTTCTTCGTCTGCGAGTGTGGCAATGAGACTACCTTCCATATCCGTGATTGAAATTTTTACACGAGAGGGTGTTGCCGTTGAATAATTGATATTGAGAAGGTCAGAGAATGGATTTGGGAAAATGTGTAAATTAAACTGAGAAGCGGCAATATTTTTTAAACCTGTAAGCACACTAAAAGAGGTATCGAAACTGGAAACACAGTTATTTGGATTTTCTACTTCCAGTGATACGGAATAGGTGGAATCCTTTTTATACGTATGTGTAATCGTGTCCTTTGTTCCTGTTTTGCCGTCTCCAAAAGTCCATTTATATGAAGATTGGCCTTTACTGTTGGCTGCAAATCTGTAAGTAGAGCCTGCTATGCTTGTAATCGAAAAATGAGCATCAGGTACTGGTTTTATAGTATCAACGATCTGGGCAGTATCATTCCAGGGAAAAGAATCAGTTGTCCCATTCGGCGAAGAAGTCCAGGCTACGATAGTATCAATGCCTGTGGCAAAATTATAGCTGCCAAGACTTACAGATGTTGAACTGTCCATTTTTAAACTTCCAGTCCATTTGAATACAGGTTGAGGTTTTGAATTTATTGACCAATTTATTTTTACAGATTTCAGGGTATCAATACCGAAATTTTTAAGCTGTACTTTTACGGGTATTGAACCAACGCAAAAAATTCCTGTCGGCTCAAGTACAGAAGCAATTCCTGCATCATTATAATAAACGGGGACATGAAATTTAGCCAAAAAATAACCATTACCATCATAATTGGAAGTCTGGTAAGCCCCCGATGTAGCCATTCCTGATGTACTGAATGAAAAGCCATAAACATAAATATTATCAGAAGCATCCAAAGCAATATTTGAGGCAACAGTTTCACCGATACCGTAATAGGTTCCCCAAACCAAACTGCCTGTGGTGCTAAATTTAGCTAAATAAGCAAGGTCATACCCACCTATAAATGAAGTCAGATAAGAGCCAGAGGTGGCGATACCGGATGTGCTGCCAGTTCCACCAGTTATATAAACATTTCCCGACCTATCGGTGGCAACACCGTTAGCAACATCTTCACCATTACCTCCGTAATATGTACCCCAGAGCAAACTCCCGCCACCATTGAATTTAGCTAAGAAAACATCACCATTTACACTATCACCGAAAGTTTGATATGCGCCCGATGTGGCGATTCCATTTGTTGCGAAGGTAAACCCACTTATATACACATTGCCAAAAATATCCGTAGCTACATCCTGGCCTTCGCCAAATCCATCTCCTCCATAATAAGTACCCCAAAGCAGGCTGCCTGCACTATTGAACTTGGCTAAAAAAGCTTCGCTGCCACCCGCAAAGGAGGTTTGATAAGCGCCGAAAGTAGCTATACTTGAATCGTAATTTGTTACCCCTGTTATATAAACATTTTCATGGGCATCAGACGCAATGCCATAGCCTACATCACCATTTAGTCCATAATATGTTGCCCACAGCAGATTGCCCCCGCTATTGAATTTTGCTAAAAAGCCATTATCTTTTCCATCAATGAGGGATGTCCGGTATGCACCGGAGGTCGCAATACCTGAATCGCTTCCGGTACTTCCTGTAAGGTATATATCGCCGGATGAATCAGAAGCTAAATCGCTACCCCAATCATCTTTGCCATAATAAGTTGCCCATAACAGGCTCCCTGCGCTATTAAACTTGGCTAAGAAGGCATTGGAAGCCCCTCCAGTATAAGAAGTTTGGTAAGCGCCATAAGTAGCGATACCTGATGCGCTGTTTGTCCACCCTGTCAAATAAACATTCCCAAATTTATCAGTATGTACGGCTTCTGCCCCACCGCCACTTCCATAATAAGTGGCCCACAGCAAACTGCCAGCGGAGCTGAATTTAGCCAAAAAAGGTGCGCCATTGATACTGTCACCAATGGTTTTATAAGCCCCTTTGGTCGCTATACCGAATTTATTATGTGTTTCCCCTGATATGTAAACATTTCCAGAATCATCGGTCGCGAGACCACCGCCGTACACTAATGTATCGCTTCCAAAATAAGTAGCCCATAGCAGGGCGCTTTTTTGTGCATGGACTTGGGTGCATAACAGTAGCAATGCTGAAAAGATAAGCGGTATTTGATATAAAGTTTTCAAAATTCTTTAATTTTTGTCTCAATCAAAGCTATGACATAATCAGAAAATTGTATGTTTCGTTAAAATTATTTTTTTCATTTCATCGGAAACAAGCTCGCTGGCAAATGCCTGCTTCTCCTGCAATAAAACACAAGCGATGATGGCTAAAAAATATAATGCCTGTTTGCAAAATGCGAGCAGGCGGGAGTAACCGGAAAAATGCGGTATTTTTCCGAAATTCGCCGCCAATGTGTTTTTATTCATTTATTTGGTTTTTAAGCGTTTTAAAACTTAATTTATTTTTACTATTTTTTGTGTTGCCATTTCATTATTGATTAATAACTTGACCATATAAATATTCGGGCTTTGCTTCTCTGCGTCAAAAATTAATTCATGGCTGCCTGCTTCCTGCCTGCCACTATAAAGCGCTGTAACCTGGCGGCCTGTCATGTCATAAATAGCGGCGCTGACAGTGGCGCTGTTTGGCAAAGAATAGGAGATTACAGTCTTGTCTGTGAATGGGTTTGGCGTAACTTTTATGTTCCCCATTTGTGGGGTTTCAGCAAGCAGTCCGGTATAATTTACCGTATCAGTAGTTTTATAGGTTGCCGCACAACCATTTTTGCCTGTTATTGTGAGAGATACAGTGTATGTGCCATTATTAGAATAAGGATGGGATGGGCTTATGCTATCTGAGGTATTTCCATCTCCAAAAGCCCATATGTAGCCGGAATAAGTTTTGTTGTAGGGTATAAACTTAACAGTATCATTTGATATTTTATAGCTAAAGACAGCATCAGGCACGGCTTTGATAGTATCAATAATTGTTGCAGTATCATTGTCGGGAAAAGTATCCACGAACCCGATAGGCTCCGCCCAGACCTTCAGCGTGTCAATACCCGTTTTAAAACTAACCCCATTAATAGTAACAGTGGTAGTAGTTCCGCTTAAAAGACTTCCATCCCACCTGTAATTTATGCTGCCTGTGCCATTTATCGAGCCTATTATTTTTACCGATTTAATTGTATCGGCGCCATAGTTTTTTAACTGCACTTTTACGGGTATTGTATCAGCACAAAAACTGCCTTTAGGGCTAACAATAGAAGAAATACCTGCATCTCCATAAAGTGTTGGGATGTTAAATTTCGCAAGGAATATATTATCACCGCTATTTTGGGTCTGGTAGGCTCCTGAAGTAGCGATACTGCTGGTACTACTTGCTGATCCCATAATATAAATATCATGGGAAGTGTAAACATTAATATAGCCACCTCCATCATTACCATTACTTCCTCCGTAATATGTGCCCCAAATAAGGGCACCTTCTGGATTAAACTTCGCCCAAAAAGCAGCCGAGTATTTACTACTACAAGATGTTTGATATGCTCCTGATGTAGCAATACCAGATGTGTAATCTGTACTTCCCGTTATGTATATATTTGAATTTGAATCAATAGTAGCGCTGAAAGCTGCATCATTTTCTCCGAAATAGGTAGCCCATAATAGTTTTCCGAAAGGATTAAACTTTGCCAAAAAAGCACCCCCACTATCTCCCAAAGTCTGATAAGCGCCTGAAGTGGCAATACCTAATATACTATTTGTTTCTCCTGTTAAATATATATTGCCCGCCGTATCGGCAGCAATGCCATACCCATAATTGCCTTCACTCCCCCCAAAATAAGTTCCCCAGAGAAGATTGCCGGAAGAATTGAATTTTGCTAAAAACGCATCGGCATTTACGCTATCGCCAACAGTGAGATAAGCGCCGGACGAGGCAATACCCGTTGTACTATAGGTATAGCCTGATATAGAGGCATTACCTGAAATATCAACTGCTAAACCGAAATTAATATCCTCTTTATTCCCGCCATAATAAGTGCCCCAGATAAGTTTACCGGATGAATTGAATTTTGCCAGAAAAGCTTTTATATTAACACTGTCCCCCTTAGTCTGGTAAGCCCCGGAAGTAGCTATACCTGTAGTGCTGTATGTTTGCCCTGACAAAAATATATTACCGGAAGTATCTGTAACAACATTATACCCATAATCATCTTTATCTCCTCCATAATATGTAGCCCATATCAGATTACCCGAAGAATTAATTTTAGCTAAAAAAACATCTGCTCCTCCCCTATACGAAGTCTGGTAAGCCCCATGGGTAGCAATGCCGATAGTGCTTGTTGTCCGCCCTGACAAATATACATTTCCAGCCCTATCGGTAGCTACGCAAGGGTCAGAGGCGCCATCCCCACCGAAATATGTAGCCCAAACCAAAGCGCCTGATGGGCTAAATTTGGCTAAGATGGCATTTCCGTTTGGGTTGCCTACGGTCTGGTAGGCTCCGGCAGTAGCCAGCCCGCTATTGCTAAAAGCGGTGCCTGTAATATAAACATTACCTTGTAGGTCAACGGCTTCGCCGCCATCCGCAAGAATACCTGAATCTCCAAAATACGTCCCCCACAGCAGGGCGGATTTTTGGGCGTGGGTGGGTGCGCTCAAAAGAGTAAGGGCAAAAATGAGAGCGAGAGTGTTTAGTATCTTTTTCAAGGGGTTATCTTTTTAATTTGTTTGGGTTAAATGTACTTTAAAGTTTAAATGAGAGTTAGATGGCTTTAAGGTAACATGAATCGAATTCGTGTTGGTGCAGCCGTCAGCGGTAATTGTTTCTGTTAAAGTGTAAGTTGTATTTACGCTTGGGGTAACTGTAGGGTTCGCTGAAGTGGAGGTAAAACCAGAAGGGCTGCTTGTCCAGGCATAGGTATGGCCGCTTATTGCTGTAGCGCCGATGGATATACTGCTGTATCCTGCATCACAATCGGTTATAATACTATCAGTTCCAACATTAGCTGCGGGGACTGGGTGAACTGTAATAACTACACTATCACTTTTTTCACATCCGGCAGGGGCAATTTCATATAAATAATAAGTGGTAGTAACAGTCGGACTAACCGTAGGGCTAGAAGTATCTGAGTTATATCCAGGCGGGTTTGAAAGCCATATATACTGGTTTCCGCTTACTGCTGTACCTCCAATATTTGCTGTACTTCCGCCGCATATTGTTTGGTTTGAACCCGCATTGGCGGCAGGTCCAGGATCAACAGTAACTAAAATGGAATCAGTAGTTGAGCAGCCTGTAGCAGTTATAGTTTTGGTAAGCAAATAAGTAGTGGTAAGGGTGGGCTCAACTAATCCATAAGCCCCCGTAGGCGTTGCACCTGACGGACTTGCCGACCAACTATATGAATAACCTGAAACTGTATCATCTCCAATCTCAACAGTATCTCCTTTGCAAATTAAGGCATTGGAAGAATCGCCGATTTTAACAGGAGAAGGATGTACTGTTATCACGACTGAATTTGAATTTGTACATCCCGTAGCAGTGATGGTGTCTTTTAAAGTATAAGTGGTAGTTGTTGTCGGGCTGACGGTTGGATTTGCAATAGAGGAAGTAAAACCTGACGGTGTGCTTGCCCATGAATATTTTTGCCCGCTTATCGAAGAAGCACCAATAGTTGTACTGCTATGGTTGCATATTGTTGTGTTCGATCCTGCACTGGCTGTCGGTAGTGGATTAACTGTTATTACCACTGTATTTGATTTGGTACATCCTGTCGCAGTAATTGTTTCCGTTAAGGCATATGTATTAGTTGTGGTAGGGCTAACCGTAGGATTTGAAACAGTAGAAGAATATCCCGATGGGCTGCTTGACCATGAATAAGTATCGCCACCGACAGAACTTGTGCCAATAGATGCGCTACCTCCATTACAATATGTTGATGGAGAACCTGCATTAGCTGCCGGGGCGGCATTAACAGTAATGGTTGCTGTGGCCGAATCTTTATATAACCCATTTGTTTCCTTTATTTTCAGACTGCCAGCGCCTGCGCTTCCCCAATTTATGGTTACACTATTGGAAGTCGAACTGCCGGAAATTGTTCCTCCCGAAACTGTCCAAGCATAGGTAGAACCGCTATGCGATGGAGTTGAGTATGTCTCGCCTGAATTGGCACATCCTGATGTTGTGCTTATTGATGTGGCTGCAAATTCACTTGCGCCCATATCCGGTGTAGTGGTGCTGCGGGTATTTCCATTAATATCATCAGTAATGAGGGATAAAGACGTACCCACTTTAAGGGCGGGGTTGAAAGTATAGAGATTGGTGGTATCGGTTATATATAAAGGTTTGACGTTTATAGAATTGGCATCTTTTCCGGTGGCAGATTGCCATGAGGCTAAGGTTGTTTTATTAGTGTTGCTGTAATTTCCAATATATGTTCCCCTTGTATAATAATCATTATAATTGCACGTGACGACATAGTAGGATGCATCTGTACCGTTTAAATTTACAGCAAGCCCTCCGCTCGTGGTGCTGACTATATTATTTTCTACATTTACATGACAGGAATGGGCGACCGAATTCGTGAAATACAAACCCAAACTTGTCGTAGATAATTTCTTGTCTACTATGTTTATTGAATTATAATAAATATTCTCATATTGGCTGTTGTTGCTATGTATGCCGGTTCCTCCGGTATTTGAACTAAGGAGGGTATCGCCAATGGTAATGAAGTTATTTGCGATTGTGTTGGGATTGGCAGAAGTAGCAGAATCAACATATTCATTAATTCCTGTTCCTTCTTTGTTAAGATAAATGATGTTCTTTTCTACCAAAGACCCTATATTTCCCCCGTTCATAGCAATTCCTGTCGTGCTTGAGGTTTGCGGTTGTGTGATAGTATTTCCCAAAACAAGAGGATTGACCAGATCCTCGAATACCACGCCGCCAGCAGCAAAATCTGTTACCGTATTATATTCAAATACAAATCCTTTTGCCCCGATACTAAACCATTCAATGCCATCGCTTCCACCCTGTATATAATTATGGGAAAATACATACATGGTATCGTCCGACTTCATCCCATAAATATTAAGGCTTGTTGTTGAACCGCAGATTATCCGGTTGTTTGTATAATTTACGTTATGCGAAGAACCGCCTGAATGTTGTGATATAACAACTGCATTTGTCTTAGTCCCGGTCCGCTGAATGGTTAATTTATTAAAAGTGATATACGAACCGCCATTCATACATAGGGTACAATTGCCTGCGCCGGCAGTGGAAGAAGAAGTATCGGTAAGGATAACTGCCGCGCTATCGCCGGAGGCAGACTGGAATGTAATCGTGTTGGTTGCCGATGAACCTGTTATTGTAGGTATTATCACTTGCTCGTTATATGTCCCATTGGATACATTAAAATTTACTGCGCCACAAATACCCCTGTTTTCAAGATCGGTAAGGGCGGCATTGAAGGTGGTATAATTGGTGGCACCGCTACCCGAAGGGTTTATAGTATATGTTCCGGCTGGCATTTGAACGGTTATGATGGCAGAACCAATAGCGTAACCATTTGTATTGTAGGTATCAGAATCTGAAACTATGGTGTAAGTAGTATTAACTGTTGGGGACACACTAAAGGTATATGGGCTGCTTGAAACACCAGTTACTGAGTGATGCGTAGTACCGTCAGTCCAGGTAAATTTATAGGGGGCAGTCCCACCGGATAGTGCTACCGAAAGAGTAGTTGAGCCTCCGTTGCAGATTGTTGCAGTACCTGAAATAGTTGCAGAAGGCGTGGCCTGTAGTTTGTTGAAACTACAAAGCAAAAATAAGACAACCAAGCATTTAAGTAGTCTCTTGATAAAATTAAAGCCCTTTTTCATATGTATGATTTTAGAAGTTTTTAGGTGAGGTTAATAAATTAGTATTAAAATTAAGAATAACTATATTCAAAATAACCCAACCTAATAGGGCTGAAGCTGAATATATAGAAACATAAAATTCTGTAATACTTCGAGGAAGGATTAGAAAAAAAATGCAAAGGAGAATCTTAAATTTAAACATAACTAATATTTTAAACTTCTTTTCTCCCCCAAAGAAGTTTAATAAACTTAATAAAATAAAAACATACCTGTAAAGGCTGTCCAAAATTATCTGAATCCCCCAACAATAATACGGAATAAATTTTAAATTACGTGTTAAGTTTACCTCATTTGTCATAAATTGGGCTTACAAACAAGTTCTGCTGAATATATTGCCGGATATATAAAAAACGAAAAAGACCTTCTCGAATTTAGCTATGAAACGGTAATCAAAATTGCAGATAAAATCGAGAAACTTTTTATCAAAAAGGGAGTGCAATTTAAACTGTTTTAACCTGTTATTTTCAGTTGTTTTCCCTATATTTGGCACATGGAGAAGAAAAATATTGACATACACACAGACGGGTTAAGTCCAACGCGCGCGGGCGTGCGCGGGGAGGTCAATCTGTATGCACTTTCCTTGTCAGTTCCCTATAATTCAATACAATATGTTAGGGATCATACAGGTTTAACCCAAATTGAGATAAACCTTCTTTTAGGCTACGATTTAGCCCTTTTCCGGTCAAAGGCTTCAGCATTATGTTTGGCAGATATGGAGAAGTTAAGTGGTATCCATACCCATTCCGTATATTATAGCTATGTAAAGAGATTAGTGGCTAAAGGCTATTTAGAGGCTATAAGCCGCTTTACTTACAAATTTGGCAGGGTAAGCACCCGATATGGTTTAAATCCTTTGGGTAGGCAAGTAATCGCTATGTATGAAAAAGAGTTCAACAAGCAATATGAGCATTATTGTAGTTTTGCTCGATCCAATGAAGTCCCTAATTTTGAGGGAAAGGATAAGCCCTTGCTAAATAAACCAACCGAGGTTTGGCGAAAATACTGGAAACAGCCGGAGTAGTTTTTTTAGAGATACACATACAAGGACTTAATCCCTATTTATGACCCGGCCATGTATTAATTGGGCAAGTCGTTTCTATACGCATAGTGGGGTCTTGTATTGTATAAGCATCCTTTTTTATTCACACGGTACTACATAGGACAGCATTCCTTTGGAAAGAAAAAAACCTGAAAAAATTTTTTTTTTCAAAAATTGCATATAGGCACGTTTCAGGGTTTAATACCCGATTCCAACGGGGATGGGCAAAATGGGAAAATGGCAATCCAGAAACATTGCACCGTCATTTCAGAATAGGATATTATTCCCTATTCCTACTGAATTAGCGCACCACAGCGCACCGAAACAGCTAAAAACAGTCAATGAAAGGCGATATACTTCAATATTCAGGACTGGCTCCGGGTTCGTATGCCTTTTTAAATGGAAATAAAGCCTAAAAATACTTAAATCTAATAACTGGCAATGATTTTATACTATTCTGGCAATATCAATCGAATTATACGGTTTTTTACCCTGAATAATGTTTATACTACCTTTTAGGTGTTTTTTAGAGGGCGTTTTTTAGTTGATTTTAACAGTACAAATAATGTTCATTTTCTTTTAAATTTTAAAACTGGCTGATTATTTTAGTCAGAAATTAACTCATTGGTTTTGTCCTAATTTGATGATGTTTTTTATAGCTTTTATAGCAATAATCCTGACTTTTAGGCTGAACCCCTTTTGGGGGTGTTTTAAAGATATATGAATTGCCTATGTTCTCCATACAGACCTTTTGTACATATAGTTGCAACCTTTCTGACGGGGTTCATGTTGTTAAAGAGTATGCAAAAAAAATATTATTGCCATACGTTCGTACCTGACCCCTGTAAACCGTTTTTAATGATATATACTACCTTTTAATTATGGATGCAAGTCAAAAAATAGCTCTTACGATTGTACAGAATGAAGCGGCCACAGTAAAGGCAATCCGGGTATTAAAAAA
>Ga0302280_1000225_pt1 | contig 49981 bp, 18 predicted proteins | sample III_Fen_E1_1_FD_198771 | JGI IMG/M metagenome (GOLD analysis project Ga0302280, IMG submission 198771) | Peat permafrost microbial communities from Stordalen Mire near Abisko, Sweden - III_Fen_E1_1 | ecosystem: Environmental > Terrestrial > Soil > Wetlands > Permafrost | place: Sweden: Abisko... | reverse complement strand
TATTGAAAAAATAGATGATATTTAAGCATAATTGTATACCTAAATATTTGAAAAGATTAATATATAAATCATTTGTACCATTCTTCTTTAAATTTTAGAAGATAATTTTGATATTATATACCATGATAAAATATTGAAGCTCATAAAACGATAAAGAGTATTTATTAATAGGTTGAGGCCATCTTGGGATTTACCAACGATAAATTAGAAATTTATTGTCCAAAAATAACTTATTATATCTATCTATTAATCTTCAACAATGAGGGAGGACAACAAATATTGAAATTTAATAGGAGAATATAAAAAACATGCATAAAATAAAATAAAATAAAATAAAATACATATTATACTTAAAGTGTATCATTAGTAAAATGAGCTTTAAGATATATTAAAGGAACGTTTTTAGGAATAGGCATAACACTTGTTGTCTTAAAAACCCCTAGGAATAATAATTCAATATTGATTATTTTATTATAATATTTTAATTATACATTTATTAAAAAGTCAAGATGCAAAAAATACATCAATCTTTGCCTAACACTCATGCAGATAATTTGATTTATCAGCAATAGCAGTCCTTTTAACAGCTTCCTCAATATCAAAACTCTCATAGACTTCCCCAAATTCATCCAGCTCCGTTTTTTGTTCAAACAATTCCTTAATCTCAGAGAATTATTTGTCAGTCAAATCAACTAAACGGATGGTAAGTTTGGTCTTGCAGCACGCTCTGGCTTGGCCTTATTAATTTATTAGGAGGAATTAGTATGCTCATAATTGGAGCCATCTTAGTCGCTCTACATTCTGGTTAGACTTAATGTTCGAGCGATAAATTTTACTATTAGCCCCAAGCATAATGCTGTACCAACAATAACGGTTATTACATTGATTGCGTTCCAAAAACCTTTTCAGCAATCCTGACGAAGGGAATAATTCTTCTGTGTGTTGGATTAGCAACTGGAATTATTGGTTTTTGTCTTTTAGTTAAGTCAAACAGATTTTATCGATATAACAATGATTCATGCTGTTGCTGTTGAATGATTAATTTTTGTGATAAATAAACTGTTTAAACTAATTTTTTTCCAAGCAGCGTATTAAGGTATTTCTTTTTTGATATCTTGTCGAGATTATGGTATGTTTCATTATTCATAAAATTTAAAAGTTTTATATTTAAGTCTACATTACTCTACTCAATTATTTTGATATTTTATTTTAAATATCATTTCTCAGTCTATCTCAGGAAATGAGTTATTATTTACATTGTAAGGTTCTAAAATCTATACTCTTTTGAGATTATAGCAATACTACAATGTTATAAGATAGATAAAGAGATTCTCCAAGCATATTCTTAAAATAAACCGCAGCCATGCTTAAATATCAATTAGAATTCAACAAATCATTTATTTCCTTTAATTATTAAGTAAAAAATATTTATCAATAAAATTCTAAAATTAATTAATTAATTAATGTTATCTTAAAAGCATTACATCCTTGGGTTAAATATTTGGATAACAGTAAAATTCATTATTTTCTAATATTAGGGTGTGACGAGCCACTTTATAGGAACAAATGCTCCTCGATATCATATACCTAACAGCAAAACTTATCTCATTTCGATTAGGATTGTCTTTTTTGAAAATGATTGAATCAAAGGGAAAGCATATAAGCAAATTGGAAAGAACATTGAGCAAAATTAAAAATATTTATCTTTATTTCTTAAAAATATTTTGCTCAAATTGTATTTTCAAAATTGTAATCAAGCAAATTATTTATATCACCATTCTTTGAATTTGACTATAATCTTTTGATACGTTAATCCATTCGATTCGACTGCAAAAAGATAGTAAAAAATAAAAGAGAAAAAGCAATAACAGGCGAAAAATATAAAGCAAGGGTACACTTAGTTATCTGGCATTACAGACATGATGAAAAAGGGGGCGAGGGTGGAGAGTGATAAAGCCAGCCAATGCATTATATTGGGAAGTAAAGCTTAAGAAGCTGGCAATATTTCAGATGGATAAGACCAAATGGCTGATAACAAGACACCGTAGACCATCATAAATGCAGCCACTGAAATGAAAATTCCTATCTTACAACTAAACACAAGAGAAAACACGAGCATTGTGTTAATAAGAGTAAGCAAACCCGAAGAGTAAACTAATACAGGTCTTTTTCCTACAGACTTTGCAAATATGAAAATGTATATGCATAAGGCTATTAACTGAATTATATTGATAGTAAGTGGAGTCCATTTTCCGAGCTATTCGCTATACTTAGCCATGATAACACCAGCTGCAGTAATAAGTGCATTTCCTCCAGTCAGATGTCTACTGAGGCATGTAACGACTGCAACACTAAGAGCAGTTTTTTTCTTTTGTATAATTGAAAAATCTTATTATTTTTGGTTATTCTTATCTTTCTCCAGTTCAAAATCTATGGTGAATTATTTTAATATTGATTAAACTTCATCTTCAAGATAGATTTGACTTACTGCCTATTTTGCCTTCTCTTGGTTGTTTCGGGCGATCCACTAGAGAGGGGTATCAGAGCCAATCGTTTCAACCAATATTGACTGAACTAGTGCAAGAATTAAATTAACTGAGAGTAAAATTCTCCATGCTTCCTCTCCCAATACTAAAGCCAAAGTAATAGATAGAAGAACTCCAATAATCTTTCCAAGCCCGAAAAATGTTCCAATTATTGATTTAAGCTCCTTAGGAGTTATTTATTGCAGATAAATTGGAGCAATTGATATATAATAACCAATACAAATTCCCTAAACAAATCGACCAAGAAATAGAGTTTTTACTGTTGTAATTTGGATCAATATAGTAGCCAATGCAAGAAGTGGGACTACTATATGCATACCTTGCCGACGAGTAACAGTTGTAACAAAATAATTAGAAAGCAACGAGCCTAAAAGTCCTCCTACTGGCATAGTGGCTATCAAAAGACCTTCAAAGAGGTTTTTATCCATTTGAGTATCATAGTTTCTTTCGAAAGTTTCAATCGGAATCGAGGAAATTTATTTAAGGCCATATCCCTGAATAACTGAGCTCAAGGTAACACTGAGTGCAATAAGAATGATTTTACACTTACTCTTATAAGTATTCTTTCCAATTAGGCTAATTTTATCATCATCGAGTGGATCCATTCTAACAATTTGATTGCAATCGATATTATAATTGTAAAATTATGAATAATGTCCAAGATAATTATGGCATTTAATTGATTCATATTCAAATTTAAATCAGTTAATTTCAAAATGCATTTGAAGCAGAAAATAATTAAAGATAAAAGCCAATAGCCCACCATCAGATACAACCTTCAAGTTCAGAATTGCAATTCCATTCCTGTCCTCGTAAAATTTAATAACCAATCTTACCAAGAGAAATAAAATGTTCTTGATCATCTAAATAAAAGCTAGTTCGAAGCGAGGGAATTAAGTAAGTCAAATGAGTTTGAAATTAAAAGATCAATTGACATTGCTAAAAGATTCAGCACTTCTGTTCATGAGGAGTAACTAAAAAATAAAGGCAAAGATTAAAACAATAAGGGAGAGTAAAATAAGCTCAGCTCCAGCCATAATTTTGCTAATTTTAGGAAAAAACAAAAAAAAAGCCTATATCAGAGTACTGATTTCAATGAACATTTGACATTTGGCCCTATTAATCCTATAAAACAGCAACGTAAACTCGCAACTAGTCGAGATTTTTACTAATAGAAAAGATTAAAAACTGAATCAATAAATGAAATAATAACTAATGTAAAAAGTAGTTTGAGCAAAAATTCAAATGAATTTTCAGTACAAGGACAAGAAAACTGTGCAAATCATCTCACAAAGCAAGTAATATCAATGTTATAAAGGCTAAATATCGTTTACTGTCTGAATTAAGCGAGGGAGAACAAGAAATGTTTTACTGTTCGAAATGTGCAATTAATTTACTGCAACAGGGCTTTAAAATTCAGTAGATAAGGAAAGAAGAGGATAATGATGATAACTAGATAAATCAAATCAGATATCAACATATAACCAAAATAGAACTTAAATTAAAAAGTCTTTAAGAAAGAACTATCACCGAAATATAAAGAAATTAACAGAACTAAAATATCGATACCATTCAGCAACAAATAATAACTGTTAATCAACAGTTTTAAAATCTCATGTAAGTGATCAATCAACTGAGAAATTAAAAAATAAATGAATTAAAGGAGGTCTGTTTGCAAGTAAATTTTTATTAAAGCAGAATTAATATAGTCAAAAAGTAAGGAGATAAAATTACCGCTAAATTGCCAAGGATTTGCAATACCTTCAAAGTGAGATAAATGATTATAAAACCAATAAAAAATTTAGTTGCATGAAGGAGAATGAGTATCAATTTATGATTTCTTCTCTAACGAATAAGATCCACAATTTCGAAGAAATGGTGCAATCTGCTTCAGTCTTAAATGCACCACTAATTTCAATTGAAAATTTAAGCAATGATTAAATTTTTCAGCTCTTGCAGTCGCGGATTTTGTAAATGAAAGAAGGAGAAACAAGTAACTCAAAGCAATATATTTCAAATAAATAATGTACGGATTAGAATATAAAATCTGGAGATTAATTTATTTGCAATTAAAAGAAGCCTTTTAGAATTCTTTTTCCCTCCGACTAGAGACAACTTAATTTTGGTCAAAAGGACAATTAAAAAAAGATAATCCTAAGATCAATGCATAATTCATTTTACGTAAAGCAGCATTGAGTTATTGATATTCAATTATTTTAAATTGTAATTAAGATCATAAAATCCATTATACTGAAAGACATAATTTTAGCTTTGGATTAAATTGAACTTCATGGCCTATTATTTTACATCGTATAAATTAAATCATTTTATGTAATTGAAAAACAATAAAATAATTATATCAAGGGTCATGAAATCGTCCACTTCTCCTTTACATGAAATGTTGGCAAAGGAAAGCATAAGCAAAGCTCTCAAAAGAAAAGAAAACTAACTTTACAATTTAAATCACAATTTCGATAAAAAATATTCGCTCCGTACTAATCTTATAAAAAACCGGAACCTTCGATAGGAGAGATTTATTCTTTCACAAAGGAAGATTTTGTAAAGACAACATATTTCCTTGCATAAAGCCAAATAGATAATTGATCTTAAACAAAAAAAAGCTCAATCCAATAAATCGTATTCTATGGTATAGAAAAGCAAAAAAGTTTAAGCTGAGCTGTCAAAGTGGAGTAAAATTGTATAAAAAAATAAAGACCAATACTAAACCAGAATAAAAGAAACAATCAAATTGATGAACGAAGGTAATGATCAACTCTCTCACAGTTCGTCCAAAAAGAGCATCTATCTTAATGAATTATTTTAAAATTGTAAGGACAAGTATTTACATAGATCAAAATAATATCACACTTCCAGGGAAATGGTTGATTCATTGATAGTTAATAATCCTGAATCAAACAGATAACATTTATAAATAAAAGATAGGTATATTAGTCTCACAGTGCATCGTCATTCATCAAAAAAAAGTCTTAGGCTCAGCACAGAGAGTGCATCAGATAAAAAGAGAAAATTTGAATAATCTCAGCTATAAAAATCATTAATATCAATTGCCAATAAATAAGAAAAGATTAACCAGGCAAGATATATCAAACTATATATTCAAGAAAGAAAAAAAAAGCAGAAATAAGAAAAAACAAAAGTTTATCAATAAATCAGATCCAACCACTTAAGCCAAATGAAAATTGATGTTTAAGAGAGAAGCAATATTTTAGATCAAAAGTTTAAGAATAGTAGAATTAAAGCCAGAAACAAAAAAAGCTCACTTCCGCAGATCAATGGGACTGGAAAAAGTCAGCTGGCTTTGATGCATGATCCTGGAGAAGAAAGGAGAAAAAAATGTGATGCCAATTAAAATACTGAATAGCATATCAAATACTAGTCCGCTTATGATAAGTTAGTGATGGAAAGAGTTAAAGATGTATAAAACTTCATCCGCAAAAACAAAAGACTTTGATTAATATTTCCATATAAACGTAATATATTCACCAATTTTATACAGCAATAATTATTCAAGATTTTTTGCTTATCTTCTATATTGTAGAATGCCTGTCGGATTCAATTATTTCTGCATCTCGACCCATCTGTGTAAGAGCTCCACTATAACTTGAGTCATTATAAAAATCAGATGACTATTTGATGCTATTTTATAGAGATTCGCTATCATTATCAGATATCAGTTTAGTGATAGTTTTTGTTGTAATCCATGACCGTTAAAAATTGTTCTAATCTGCACTTCTTTCCACTGAATATCTAGCTATTTTATTTTTATGAAGGCCATCCTTGCAAGTAGTTTTGTCTTTATAAAAATTACTTTAATTTTACATGTCTTGGATCAGACTGATTTCCATTGTCTTTTTGCCATGGCAGGCTTATTTTTTATCCATACCTTTTTATGGTGATGAGACTTACTTATGTGGAAAAGCAATCAAAATGTTCTTCTCCTCTTTTTCTCTTATTAATTATCTAGATTGACTGATGTTGCTAAAACAAGCATTTTAAGCACTGTTTCGACAAGAAGGAAGTTAGCGAGTTAATTTATTCTTTAAAATGCTACTATTCTTGAGAATACCATTAGTAGTAGCATTATCGGGATTTTGATTGATGGGAACAGTGAAAGGCTACTATTTAATTTCACTGAGTCTATTAGATTTTCTATTTACAATTTCAGAGTATTTTCCAAATTGTTATATCCTTTAATTGCAATTTTGTACAATCTGACTACTTGTACTTGGCTGAGGGCATGGCATTAGCATTACAATATTTTTCTTCTCGCTTCCCTTCATAAATGAAGGCTTTTGGGTAATAAAATTAGGTGATTTAAAATCACGAGACTCAAGGGATTTAGATTTCATCAGTAAAAATTTATTTCTTGAAATTGTGTTGTTATCACTTTCAATGGTCGATAAGTAATTTTTTTCGTCATTTGGTTTAAATCTTGGACAGCTAATAGCTGGTTCTTTAATTGCATTGATTTGCCTTTCTGATTATGAAATCAATCTCAATCTTTCAACTAGTCTTTGTAGCCCTCTACCATTTTGTATATTATTGATGAAGCAGAATTAATTTATTATCTTTCTTACATCGACAAATTCATATTATTTTAACCTCAATTAATGCATATGTACATAATCTTATTCATTTTGCTGCGTATCATCCAAAAGAATTAAGCCATTCTTTGTGATTTACTTGAACTTTGCTAAACCACATTTATGATTTGCATGATAATTGCTTTAGTTTCATTCTCAAGAAGTTGCTCACCATATTGGCCAGTCCATACTTAATTACTTTTGAAGTTTGGATTGATCCAAGCTCTAACGCATCCATCATTGGTAATAAAACAGCAGTTACTACTAACGACAATTTTATTAAACATTTTTGTTATTTGTTCATATCCTAGCAGAAGACTATGAAGCGTATACACAGCTTACTCGAGTGCGAAAAGTCCTACAAGTCGATTAAGGCAGCCATAATACTTTTCGAACATGATGATTTGTTAATGATCTTCTGGCAACTGCAATATCTCCTTTCTAAATTTATCAATTTATAGATAATTGTTTGCATTTTGAAGTCTTATCAATTCACTAAATTTTTCCTACTGTTTTAACGTTTGAGAATCTTTTAAAAAAGCGCGAGAGATAAAAGAGTTGTAGTTCGAATCGGCACGCCAGGCATATATTTTCATTTACCTTTTCAGAAAATCAGGCCAGATAGTTTGCTCTCCTTGGCAGTTAAAGGTATTCTGTCCCATATAAGGGCTATTGTGAAATAAATGATTTCTAAATATTACGGAAGAATATATAGCATCGTATCAATATTATTGGGGTTGTTTATATTATAACAAATCTTTGAAATTCATCAAAAAGTAGGCAAAGTTTATAGATAATCTCTTATATTTCGCCATTTGTAACTAATAAATTTTGTTATTAAACTATATTTCACTTAAGATTATATAAATATTAAAACAATTTGTTCCTAAAAAATTGGGTTGCCACAATAAGCAATATTGATCAAGCTGAGACGAGGGCAGAGGCAGTTTTAGCATTACTAGGTTATATAATAGATACTATTTCCATTTGTTTGGAAGACGTTGAGTTCTTCGGTAATAACGGGCAAGACGATGAATCCTTGATTCAATGAGAATAAGTCTATACTTTGCATCTTTATCTTTCCTGCACTTCTCGAGATGTCTTCGAATGTTAACGGCCTTTTTAATCAAACAGTAAATATCCTCAGGGATCTCAGGAGCACAACCTAACTCACTATATGAATACCACTCTTTTTTAAAAGTCGTACAATCTTCTGTCCAGTCAGTAACTTGATGCTTGGAACCGCCTCTTTATCTCTAATGGCAACACCGATCTGAGAGGGACTCATGCCTTTTTTCGCCATGGTAACGATAAGGTCCGTGATTGATTTAGGAGTGTGAGCTACCCATCTCGCTGATCTTCTCTTGAAAGGTGTCACTGCTGAGCTAATACCTTTTCCTTTTCCCTTAGATTGTATTCTACCCATAGCTGCCACAATATTATTTAATATTTTATTAAATTAATAATTAAATGCATTTAAGAAGATTTTATACTGCAATAGCTTGATCTTGCTTGCTACTCAAGATAGACTATTCATGGAAGGGAAGAATAAAATGACTAAATATTTTGACCCATAAGGTGGATTGATATTTTAGCGCTTCTAGATAAGCATTTGATAGAACTAATATTAGTCAATAATTGAGTTTAGTATAGCTATCATATAGCTAGCTAAAATTATATTGACTTACATCTAAAGTTCCAATTACTGTCTCTGCTAATCATCGATGATTTTCGGATCCTGTCGGAGCTGATATTTTTTGCTATTATTCCTGAGTATATATAAAAAAAATTTTTATTGGTTCTCTTATTGTTTTAGGATTAAATATAAATGATTTGATGAATGATTAAAGCAGTTAAGAATATCACGAAGTAACATTTTTTTAATCATTTTTGTCATTTTACATTCTACTAATAGCTCCAGTAAATTAATCATAGCAATTTGTAAAACTAAATCTCATGTAGCAAGATAGTGGAGAAGGAGAACTAAGAAAGCCATTTGGGGTTATGTTTTTAGGAGAATAGGACCAAAAAGGAGAAACAATCTGAGGATATTCAGGTTTGCTCTTCATTTCCTCATCCTATTCTTTCACAAGGTGCTGCAATGACTATAATGCCTAAAACGGTTAAAGTTCGCAATTATCATTATTATATTTTTACCTATCTTCTTTTTTATCCAGTTCATACTACTGTTCAACTTTAATGGGTTCGTCCTAAATTTATTTAATTTGTTCCTCCTTTTCATCCTCCTTTTCAGCAGGTTTTTACCCTTCATTTGCATTCATGGCAGCAGTTAGCTATTTTCTGATAATATTAATCAAATTTGATTATTTTTTAAGATGAGGATGCTTCTTTTTGTTTTTGGCGATCAGAGAATTGAATCTATTTTTAACCGCATGCTCATTCCTATTCATAATGCCTGCCAACTCCGCCCATTTCTTACCCATTCCGTCAACCGCATTAAAAAGATATAAATCTTCAGCATAGGTCCATGCATTCCTAAATATTATCATTGTTACCGATTTTTCTAAGGATCTAATTCATTAAGCCATCTTTCTCGGCAATGTTTAGCTGTTCTAAAAAAAGTTTCATTTGATTTTTCAAACAGCAGATGAGCTACTTCTGTCCATTGAACCTTTTTATCTTTCATCTGTCTAACAAAAAATCTACCTCTAATACTATTTGCTGCAATAATTCCTTTTATTTGATCTACCAATTTTTGTTTTTTATCTTTTTTTATAGCAAAAAACGTTTCGTTTAGAATTTTAAAAATATTTATTCTTTAAATTTGAAGATGTTGGCTAGTACTGCCCATTGAGGAGAATCCTAAGTTATATGATCGATACAAATTCTTCTATTTTCACATTTTATATGGCGCTGATTGCAAGAAGAATCCAGTTAAATGTCTTAAGTTCACTCTCCAGCCAACAGTCGGAAGTTTTATCTTTTAAGGTTTCATAACTTTGTGAAAGTACATTTACATTTTATTAAAACGCTCATTTAAAATTCTGAGTTTGACAATGGTCAGGTCATTTGCCATGGAAGTATTGATATGATTAATGCGACAGGAGGTACGGATCATCTCCTTCCAGTTGTCTTATTGTTATAACCTATTCAAAAACTAGTTCATTGGCTAATTATTATAAGCGCTCAGCAAATTCCTTATTTTTTAATTAATTCCGAAACCTTAATAGTTAGTAATTATAATCAGTAAGCATTTTAGTTTTGTTGATGGTTTCTTCAACGGCATTACATCACGAAGCTATCGATTTGTATTGTCTTTCAATCATTTCAAACTGCAAATGTTGAATAATTCATTATTGATGATATCTTGAATAAATAGGATATTTAAAAATTAATAAATAGCTTTATTATTAATTAGGATAACGAAAATGATAGCTTTACTAAGTGCTTATGAAGTAAGAAATAAAAAAGGTTGAGGATTAATTCTTATAAAAGATTTAGTATAATTTTTCATTTTAAATATAAATATAATGAGCACCACGTACTTAAATATCTCCCATTTTAAGAATATAAAAGATCCGTCAATTCAGATCAGAAATTGGGCAAATAGTAAAAATCTCTTCCTGTCTTTACTCTTAATTGTGTCTTTAATGATGGTCTAAACCTGCTAATCAAAATAATTAATCCTTCTTCCTTATTTAAAAACAAAAAACTAAAAAATACTCATGAAAATGCTTCATTAAACTAATTATTTAGTTAAGTATGATCGGGTAATTTCCAAAAAGGTCATGAATTGCATTTCAGTGATCAAGAATGATTTAACAAAAAATATACCTGAAAAAGTTGAGGTTATCAACCAGTAGCTTGATTATGTAAAGATTTAGTAATTGAACAAAAATAAATTAACTTTAGAAGTTTCTGAATCCTAAATATTAGCCTCCAAAATTGATGCAATATTAGATAGAGTCAAAGGAGTCTGTCTTTACTATTCATCATTTACCTTTGTTTATGAGTACTGTCACAAGTAGCATATGAGGCAATTTGATACCGAATAAACTAAGAGAAATAATCAAAAGCTACTATATTAAGATATTAGTATGGGATTCTTTAACCCCGATCTGACAGAATAGAAAAAACAAAAATAAGAAATCCCTCTCACTTAATAGTAGAAAAAACTCAAGCTGCCTGAGGCTTCAAATTTTTAGAAAGTGTATAATCACTTACTTGTTGAAGATTTAAATATCAACAAAGGTTCTCTTGAAGTATAAGAAAGTGAGGATGGCAATATACTGCATTCGAGTGTTCATCTGTCGTCAACAGATAGATTTGTCGATGCTCCTCTAATTTTGTCTCTCATTTGTGAAGATAGTTAATCTAATAAAGTTTAAAATTTTGCTATTCTGGCCACCTCATATGATTTGATCTATACTAAAAAAAGTGGGTAATGCCAAAAATTATTAAATTTTTAGAGGTTAAACACAACTGCCAAATATTTCGATGATGCAAGTTTGTAACCTATTAGAATTCTGGGAAGCTATCTTTATGGTAATGTGGAAGAAAGATGTACTCGGAATGTAGCATGGCAGCAGGACAATTAAAAAGAAGTATAAAATTATTTAGAAAGTGGTAATGTACTATTTATAGAGCTTTACAACTATAAACAAAAAATTTATGAACACCATTATGTAACGATTAAATAGGTGATTAGTTCTGAGTTGATTTTGCTTGAAGCTCCATTAGGAAGATCATTTTATCGATAAAAAAAAGATGGCCGAAATTTCACTGACTATGTTCCCAAAAAGTTAATTGCAAACATTACTAAGTGCTAGCTTTTTTATCGTAAGTCGATCAATTTTGATGTAAGTGCAACGAATAATCAATATCTGGGTCATAATTTGATGAAAATTAATGATTCTGTTTTTGGGAAAGATTTGAGTGATAGAAGTATTGCTTGCTTATGCTAAAATTAAGGGACAAGAAAAGTGGATATGGAAGTTAAGATTGGCTAACATCTTTGGCTCAACTACTACAAAGTTTATGTCAAGACAAATACTAATATTTTTCACCCTTCGATCTTTAAAGAGTAACTGTTTTCATACTGTCGATCAACTGTATGTTATCCTTTTGCCTAAATCTAAAAAAGATAATCTGATAATAAGCAAACAGATAAATTTACAACAATAATAAAATTGACAAATAAAAATAAAATTCATAATATAAGTTCAGTGAATCCCAATTAAATATTCATTATAAAGATTAAAAATGGTGCCATTTTAAAATTAACTACGATTGACAAGGACGGAAATCCTTATGTCTATCTTTTGAGTGAGGGTCAGATCATTAAAATAAGAGAATTCCCTAATGGGACCAAATAGATCATAAAATAAAATAAAATGTATGAGAATGAAACCCAACCAGTCGCATAGGAAGATAATTATATTTATTTACATGCTACCTTTTTACCAAATAAAACAGCTTATGGTATGATATGGAAACATAGTGATCGTGTAGTCTTCCCTCGACTTACATTTTTTAATGAGCAAATATCATTTTTCTAAATTATAGGAGGAGTGGCCTATATTCGCATTTTAAACAGTTAAAAAATGCAAAAGAAATAATCATTAGCAATATTTTAATATTCCAAATTAATTTAGTAATTATACAACAACTAAATCAAAAACAATTAAGTAGTAGTAGAGGAAAAAAATATATTCTTTAAAAATTCATACTCCATTAATTATACTTATACTTCTGGAGAGTACTGTGGAGTTCCAATTACAAAATTTAGAAAAACCATTGCCACTATAAAATGTGGAAAATCATGGTTCCAAATCATCAAACTTCTTTAAACATCTCCCTGTGAATATTGGGTTTAAATATAAAGTACTTTACTCTGCAGGGAAAACTTCAAAGATGTAACTTAGAGTGATGAACTTATTCCCAACAAGCTCAAAGACGATCAAATCATATTTAACGGAGTAATGTGTCTCCCAAAAAAAGGTATCTTTGGTGGAACTTATCCCTATGTGTACTTCAGTATTTAGCAACAATGATGATCTATATGGCAATAAAATAGTATTAATTGTAAAAATAGGATTGAATTATAAATTAATATCACTTCAGTTGATCTGTTTTACCGCTGTGCTTTGAAAATTTGGTTTTTCGTATTTTTATTCTGTCATTTCTTTCCTATTACTTTTCCTAAATTTATTTCAATTATCTGATGAGGGCTGCTGCTCTTTTTTACTCATCTTGTTTTTTAGAGGCAATCCTTTGAAAAAGGCACTGGCCCACTAAAATTAAGCAAAGTCCTGGAACCATCAATAAATAGCCAATAATCGTAAATTGAGCTGGTAATCTCTGTACAGAAGTCAGGTCCAAAATAAAAGAAGCAATAAAAGGTTCAAGTGTCATGGCAAGAGCAGGAATAATTGGATCTGGGAACATTCGAGTGATCATTACTAGAGATACTATTTGTCCCAAAGCCAAAATAATAGCCATATACATAAATCCAGAGAAATGTAAATTAGAAAACAAACTCCAGATTCCAAAGAATGAGTCAAAACCAAAATCACATCCATTGATAAAATAGCAAGAAAAAGCCATATGAATAGTATTGAAGATATTTACTAAAAACATTGAGAGAAATGGTGGGTAATAATTTTTGAGATCTGACGTATATTTTGAAAATTATGCCATATAGAAACTCATAGAAAAGGAGTTCTTAATAAGGTAATAATTACCAAATCGAAAGCTATTTTCTACCACCATTGACGACCGAAGTAAAAGACATTGACAACTGCATATGCACTTGGCCCCAAATATTCTGGAGTAAACAAATAAGAGTCTATAAGAACGAGAGCTACTCCTGAGAATACAAGCATTTGCCCACCCAATTATAGATCATGACTAGAATGTCTTACGGATCTTCCAATACTGAGAAAAAAATTCGAGAGGCTCCCCATAACAATTGAATGAGAAACTGAGGTCCACTCAAACCCCGCGAGAATCATAGTAAACCACATGGAAGTTGCAAATGAACTGACTAATGGTTTAATCAAGTTGTGAGGATCGAAGATATACTTCAGGTTATATTTTTTCCTTACGCTTTCATCTCCAGTTCTATATTCGTAAAATACGAATGGAATAACCATAAAAGATTGCATGAAGAATCTCCAGCTTATTCGTAAGAGCTTATTCGCCTTAATATTCATGATCCAGCCCGGCATCATAGCTCCACTAATCACCGAATACAATAAAATCACCCATGCTAATCTACTCCCAGAAATTTATTAAAAAATATTAGGCTGTTGTCCAGTTGAAGACAATCTAAATAAGTAAAGGAATACTACTTCTTTTTTTCGAATTGAAAAAATTCTGTAACATCCATGCTAAAGCCTGTTCCAACTACTACTTTTTGATTTGCTTGTTGTTTTAAATTTTATTACATGAGTTCTTATTTTAGTTTTTAATCTTTAAGCTTTTCAGCTTCATCGTCAGATTGACTACTAAGGCTATCATTATCTTGCTAAAATTGACCAAAAGTCATTATTTTTGCTTGCTCCTCATACACTTATTTTGGTCTCATCTAGTCTCTCCCGCTGATCTTTGGAGGGCTTATATGTATCGATTCCTTGCCTATCTATATTAAAGGTTAGTTGAGTTAATGATTTTATTCCGCTTACTTCTTCATCCTCTATTTAAAAAATAATAATTTGCAAATTTACAATAGATAAATGAATCTTTATTTGATAAAATTAATTGTTTAAAAGTCATCTTTATGAATTAAAAATAATCAGTTGCAACCATTTAAAAAATACCTCTCGTTTGACCAATGATTGAATCAGAAGATAAATTAAAACTAAAAATATAAATATCCTAATTATTTTGGTATTTTTAAGATTATACTCAGATATGAATTGCTTTTTTATCTTTCTGAAAGGAGAATTAAAAAGTTGATTGATATAATCTTTAATGTGATCTTGGCTCATTTTTTCTAGGACTTTGCTTTAATTCTTTGTAGCGGTGGTTCATTTTTTTCAGTAACTTTACTTCAGACAATAGCTATTGAACTCTTTTATCGGATTATTCTGTATATTATTTCTAACGCTGGTGAAAGCATTGACCTATTAGCACCACTAAAATACCAGGAAAGATAAAAATAAAACCTATCATTGCCAGATCTCCAGGCAGAGATTGAATATTAGTCAAATAAACAATAAAGCAAGCAATAAAAGGTTCGAAAGTCATAGCCAAAGCTGGAATTATAGGATCTGGGAACATTTTAGTCACAATAAAAACTGAAATCATCTGTCCGAAGGCCAATACTATTGCCATAAACATAAAAGACACAAAATGTTGACTAGAAAAGATACTAAGGATGCCCCAATAGGAATCAAAGTCAAAGGTAGCTCCATTGAAAAAGAATGAAAAAAGGCCAATGTTCAAGAAATTGAAAATGTTAACGAGTGTCATTGAGAGAAAGGGAGGATAATAGCTACTTAAATCTGAAGTGTATTTAGAAAATTATGACATAATAAAAGAAGTAATGATGGCAATCTAAGTAAAAAGAAAATTACTATATCAGCACTAATCCTTTGCCAACTGCTACGCTTCAAATAAAATGTATTTTGGAAAGTATGCTAAATATCATCCACTGTTAAATTGATAGTATAGGAATCTTGCACAATTAATATTACTCCTAAAATAACTAATATCTGCCCTCCATATTCAAGATAATGATTACGTTTTCTCATTGATCGACCAATACTTAAAAAAAAATTAGAGAGATTTCCTAAAATAATTCCATGAGAAACATAAGTCCATTCAAAGCAAGTAAGTATAATCAAAAACCATAAGGAACTCGAAAGAGAGCTAACATAGGGTTTAATGAGATTTTTATGATTAAAAATGTATTTAAAAGTATACTTTCTCTTATTCTATGGGGTAATTGTTCGTTTTTCATAAAGAACAAAAGGAATAATCATAAAAGCTTGAAGTAAAAATCTCCAACACTGCCTCAATAGTTTTGTTGCATGAATATTCATAATCCAGCCTGGGATCATCGCACTGCTAGTAATACTATAGAGAAGTATAATCCACGCAATTCTACTACCTGAAATTTAATCTAAAAAAGTAGTTTGTCCTGTATCCGAAGCAAGTCTGTATAGATTAATTCTTACTCTCGTTTTTTAAACTTAAAGAATTAAGTCATATCAAAAGTAAAGCCTGTTCCTATTACCATTTTTTCCTCCACTGTAATATGATGTTTATTTTATCTGATAGTTTACAGCAATTTTGATTATTCAAATTTATAGTATTAGTTTTCAGATTAGTTAGAACTTTATTAATCTACATCCCTATATAGACAGAAATATACGAAAGGATATCCTATTAGTCATTGATAATTTTATTTGCAATGATTTCGTTTGCTTCATCATTCTAAGCCTCTTAATAATTGAGATATGAAAATGTTTTTTTCAATTTCAAAGGGTTTTTATGCAGATTTTCTTACTATAAGTGATGAATTATTGAAGTATCCCCTGGCTAATGCTCAGAATTAACGATATGATCGTCATTTATAACAAAACTATGTTCGTCTAATTTTTATGATGATGCTTCTGCAGCCTACATTAATCTTTCGTTCATAAATAGATTGATGTCTTAGTTTTATTTAGTGCCATTGGCAGTGAATTTCATACTTTGGCTGACTTAGTAAATGTTTAATCTTTAAAAACATATATCTATCTCATTAAATGAAATCTATCAAGCGTATTTATTTTAATCCTTACAGTTAAAAAAATTGAGGTAAACACTAACAGATCTCAAAATATAATTATTTGATGAATTTATAAGATATTAGGTTAAACTGAGGAAATAAATTTTTGTGATCATTTTTTTTTTGTGGGAGGCGATGGTTTTGGATTTTTGACGATACTTGGAGATTTATAGTCAGGTGTGGGTTAAAGTTATTGTATTGAAGGAGTTTCATATTTATTTATTTTTTTCTCGGGTGTGATCGGAGATCTGCTGTCCATGATCGGCTATGGGTTTACTTCAAGAAGATCTTTGCTCACTCCGTAGACTCCTAGTATAATTGCACGAACAAAATATAGGAGGAGATCAATGAGAATAATGAAACCAAGGAGGAAAAAATCTAAGTCATAGCTCAGCAAATCTGATGAATCATATTTGAAAAGATAAAATACTGCGAGGAAAGCACTTTCTCCGAGTCCAAAGATAATTCTCTCCATTATCGGATAAGTAAATTATCCTTTCCACATATAGATGAAGAAGTAGAGTATGAGGGGTATCATAATGAAATGACAGTGATAAGAGGTGTTATAGTAGAGAGCAAGTCCTAAGAGGACACTAACAGCAAGGATTCGACCATAATTGAAAAATTATAGCCATTTTCTCCAAATTGGAGTATTTTATTATTGAATGGCTTTTTGGTAAATTAATTGAATGATAGGAAACAGTGTTAAAACTCCGAGAATTACAGCTGATGGAATAACACTTGATGAATTGTTAATAGCGGTAATCAGGAATAAAGTGGAATTAACTGCTAAGGGAACATAAATCCATTTTAGAAATCCTTTAAGGCTTCCGAATACAGGCGAAAAGCTTGTTGATTTTCCACAGCATTTCATAAATAGAACTGAAATTAAAAGCAATAATATTATGCCGACCAAGACCACGCCAAAAGACAGTTGAAAACCTAAAGTGCATACAATATCCCCTGAGCTGCAGAAAGTTAGAAAGTTGTAATTAAAGGCTACCACACTGGTGCTTAAATTTGTAGAAAAAGATGCGGCTGCCATTATCGTCCCAAAGTAGTAGGACATTTGCAGAAAATCAAGCCCTCGGAAGTATTGGCGAAAAAAGAATAGTATTGGAACTACTACTGAGAGGCAAACTATCGAGTAAACGATACCTGCTATTTGATATGAGGGAAGAACTGTCATTTATCAGACAAATGGATAATTATTATAGCATAATATCAGCGTTATGAATCTAATAAAATACCGAAAACAATTAATCCTCCTTGCAAAATAATTTATCAAGCAATACCTATGACATAGCAAGATACTGGGCTGTATGTAATGCATCAATTAAATTTGAGAATGAAGCGGATCTGTTCATAAAGCAGTTTCATAAATGTGTTAGTTATTTTAGTTTCACTGCTGATTAAAAACAAACTTAGATGTCATGATAAGTTTATGATTTAGGAGTTAAAACAAATGTTCTTTAGTGACAAATTATTGAAATATTTTACTTGCAATTCAAATCTCATTCATTTTTGTTTTTAAAAACAAGCAGGTAATAAAATTGTAAATTGTTAGCCAATGATTGAGTAATCTCTTTTTCATATAAAACTCTTAATTTTATTAATGATCATTAGACAGCTCAATAGAGATAAATATAATAATTCACATTATGAACCAATAAAACATCCATCTCGAAGAACTTCCCCTCATTTATAAAACCCTAGAGGGAGATAAGAAAATATTTTCATTGAAGGCTTTGGATTTTATCTTGGAGCTCAATAAACAAGTCGGTTTCGATGACATATTGATCAAGTCGGGATATTAGAACTATCCTAACAAAAAATAATTTGAGAAAAAGAAGACCTTTCCTCTTTTCTAACAATTTTTTAGCTATCTGAACAAAAACTTAAGTATGATCGAATCAACTTATCTTAAAGAATCCAACGATAAAAAAGTAGGAGAATAAACTAGTAGAGATAATCAAACTTAATACAATTATTTAGCCAGCAAAAATAGCATTTCCAAATTTATTCAAGATGAAGCGATACATTACCAACAAGTTTTAGATAAATACTTGAAAAAGATAAATGGGGGATAATTAGAAAGGGGAGTAAAAACAGGAAAACTGCATAATCTTTTTATTGAGCTGTTTAACAGTAACTACATAAAGATAATTATCGCAAATTAAGTCTATTTAAATCGATCTGTGGGTTAAATAGAGGTGGATTTAGGCATTACATTAATCGAATATGCGAAACAGATCAAAAGCAAATCATAGGAGGAAGCTAAGAAATAGTTTGTTATTCTCTAAGAATAAATTTTAGATTTTTTAACATTTTGGTTGAAGGAAAAATCTAAAGATAATGTGTATGTGCTTTACGCTCGAACTAAATAGAGACTAGACCAATAGTAAAAATTTTTAATATCCAAATCATAAGCAACTCAAAAAGTGCATCCATCCCAAATGACAATTTAATAGATTTCTAACACTTAACAGAAAATATAGAAATCTATTTAATCAATAGTTGCAAATAAATAGTAGATCATAAAATAAATTGGCGAGCAATAAGTAAAATAGGAAATAAAATCGCAAATATAGCCAAAATAATTTAACATTAAATCTCAGATAAGAAGGACTGAACAAAATTAAGCCATTAGTTCAATATAATTCATTAAAAACACATCAGTTAAAACTGCCAGAAAAAAGGAAGAGTTATTGAATCTGGAGATTAAAAAATTATTTAAATTTGGATGTTAGCGGCGATATAAATTGGATAAAAATAGCACATTTTAATAAATTGAACAATCTACTAGAACAATGGATCTGTAAAAATTTTTGTATTTTTGCAATTTCTTTGAATTACTCTCTTTCGTTAATCGATAGAAAGCGATTTAATTTTTTAAAGTTTAAAGTGTGAGTAGATTAATTGATTTTCTCAAATTCTAAGAAATTATTAAAAAAATGATAGCAATAAATCCACAAATTATCGATAATTTGCTAAATAAAAAAACTTTTTAAGGGAAAAAAAAGACAATTATGATCCACAAGGATAAAAGATTGGAAAGACTTTCTTAGTATAAGTTTGTACTAAGACCAGTCAATGGAATGGACATTAGTACTATTTAAAAATAACTTACTCACAGAAAACTTCATAAGTTAGCTTCTAAAGAAGAGAAGGGCAAGATTGCTTTTGATAAGAGAGAAGCAGAAAAAGAGGTTAAAGAAATTAAAAAGAGTAATTCTCAATTTGGGAACAAACTCACTGCTTTAGACTTAGAGTCAATTAGAGATAGTTCTTTTAATCCTGAAAAACTGCTCATATCAGAATAAGATCATGATAAGCTTTGGGAGGATTATTAAGCCAAAATATGGAAAAAATAGCAAACTAGCAATAATATCCTAGAGTCAATCTTGTCAAAAAGAATTGCACGGGGTACTCGGATCATAGATAAAATAAATTCCCAAATTTCTTTTGTTTATGATTGATTTTTTTCTAATTATTGAAATTCAATAACCAAATCATAATTAATAGAGCCTTATGGCTTTCATTGCTCAAATTATTAATATTGAAGATGGCTATTGTATTTTAAATATTATCTATAAATTAGTTGATAATTTAAATTGATTCAACTCACATATGATCACCTTATAATAATTATATATTGTCATTACCTTTACTCTCTTATCAAAATGCAGTTAGCAGTGCCGTGATAATTGGCTTGCTGGCTGAAACAATTAGTTGAATTGATATAGCCTGAAGTCAAATGCTAGGGGATCTGACGCAGTTTTGTTGATTTCATTTCAACATATTGCAATCATCATAAGGTAATTAAATTATTGACAATCAAGTTTAAACTTCTGATTTTAGGGTTATCTCAACGTCTCACGTCCGGAGACACTACCATTCTGTCTGGTAAGTTTCAGTTATGATAAAAATATTTTACATGACTTGATCTAAACCACCATTACGTCATAAAATATGAATTTATTTAAAATGCTATGCGCCTTAAATTATTAAGTTATGATTATAGTTTATAATTAATATCAGGAATCAACTTGCTCGCAACTTCATCATGTTTTCGGGTACATGTAAGATTTTTATCATTTAGATGAAAATTAAAATGAATTATTTGGAGAAAACTACTTTGGAATGCTGGAAAAATCACAACACATCAATGGTCTCACTTCTAATGGCGGTTTTCAGACTTCAAGCTTGGAAAATAACTTCTAGGAAGTATTTCTCACTAATTTTGCGCCAAATTTTTCAACTCTTTCCATTTGCACCCAATCTGATCGCACTTATGAGACATTTTCTATAACGGATTAATTCATGGGAGACTCTGTTGATTGTTTCCTTGCTGATAATCCGTTAAACAGTAACAGTGATGAGTTGTCGGGCGCAAAAGAATAAGAACCAGTGATAAGTACTTTGGAGAATAGAAATAATCTTCCCATTTTCTAAGTTGAAGGTTAAAGTGACTTCAAATAAGAATAGCCAGGAAACTGCCATGATGAGACCAAAAACATTCCTAAGAACTACATCAAGGCTATTTTCACTTTCATCATTTAAAATAAGGAATATATCCAAAAAATGTTCCAAAGGATTAAATTACCTTCAGAGCATCAGTAAGTGTTTAAATTTTTATAATTTGTGATGGAACAGAAGAAGATAAAGAAGTACACTATTGAAAGACTGAAGGGCTTGTGGATGAACCCGTAAAATGGTAAGGCTATGAGGATTATTTCTTGTTAATTCTTAAGAAAGAGATCTCTTGGCTATATCTTAGGCTCTAAGATTGAGAAGAAGCTTTCTCACATCAAGCATAGATATAAGTTCATTAAATCGATTGAAAATCCAGCTGAGTTCACGAACATCAAATGACGGGATGAACTTGAGTGATTATACTTCAATATTTCCTATAATTGAATGAATATAGCTATAGATAAATCTATAGCCATACATTGATATTCTATATCCTCTTATTAAACAAAATCATTTCACGCAACATTTTTATCACCAATTCACCCAAGACATTAGGAGTTTAATATTGAAGAATTAGGTTAATCATGAAAACTAGATTATTAAATGTAGACGCCATGGGTTATTTTGATGTAAAATACATTTTTCTTCTATCATTTGTAATATTCTTAATTAATCATATATTGTAGAGGATAATTTTAAATAAATTCGTTTTTTATGCATTCAATAAAGGTATTTAAAAATTATTGTTTGTATCAATATATATCAACTAAAATTTTAACTTGAACTGATGAGATTTTCACTTCAAAAAGAAGTTCCATCAGAATTGCAATAAAAATATCAATATTTCCTCGATCAATTATCACTTAAATTCGGAGAAAAAGATATAAACAAAAAGAAGATGACGAATCTCAAATACAAAATCGGAAATACAAATAATTAAGTATGATATAAATAGCATAAGCCATATAAATTATGCGATGATTATCATGGTAAAAAATCATCATAAATTAAAGAGTGATCTTCAAAGTTACAAGAAGGACTATAATCTTAATCATATTAATCTTTTTTTATTGACTTTATTGAGTTTATTGAGAAGATGTTTTGGATTTCTATCTATTTGTTCTTTGACAAATAATCAGCAACTTATTTTGACAGGAAGTCTTTTGCAATATTTTTTTTCTTTTTAATTCTATGGTTGTTGTTTAAACCTTCGGAAAAGGTTAGGTATAGCTCCAATGTTTAATGCTTCTTTAAAATATTTTGATGATGGCTTCGGCACTGGGCTACAGATTTTGTTTGGATAAACTAAGCCATTTTCACAAACTTATTATATCTTTTTGTAAAATTATGCTTACTTAATCTTGATGCATTGTTTTTTACAAATCTATGGTATAGCAGTTATTCTTGTTGAGTCCAACTATGAATTTTCGGATTTTTTAGATTTGATGAGTCGATATTAGGCATTATTCCTAGATCAGTGTTTTAAGCACCTTTGATTTTATTAATATCAGAGCAACTTTTGATTAGAAGTGTTGCGTTTAGGTCAGATTAAGATGTCATCTCACAATGATTTTACGCTAAATATGAAATTAATCTAAATACATTCTTCTATTATTGGAATAATTTCAAATAACCACTTTAGTCAACAAATATGATTGAGGGAAATCAAGACTTTGATTTGAAGAATATTTAGTTATTCATTATACTAAGTTTAGAAGATTTATAAATGGTATTCTACATCAACTTTTTTTAAGATAATTTTCATGATTTAATAAGGACTCATTATAATAGTGCTTGCAAACAAATTTAAGATGAATTCTTTTAATATACTGGATCATTTCGAAATTTATTTATTTATTTATTTTTGACTTGATTAAAATATGTAATATCACTCATTAAAATCAAAAATTGGAATAAAGAAGTAAAATTTAGTGATTATTTAAATCTTTTTACCGACCCCACAAATATCAATTAATTATTTTTGTTTGAGAGGAAGAATTTATAACATGTTTACTCAAAGGAATTACAAATAGTAGTAGTAAATAATATGCCATAGCAGAGCAAATACAAATAATACTCATCAAATTATCGTACTAATATTATGGCTATGTTTATATTCGAGTGAAATCAAACATTTCCTCTTGAATCATGGACTTGGAAGATTACAAGTTGTATAGCCTGCTATTTTTTCACTAGATAATAATAGTAATACGTTGGAAGTTCTTTCAATTGATCAATAATCGAATATTCCTTCTCCCTAATATCCTTCTTTAGAGAATCAATAGGGTCTTTACTTTCACATTTATACAATGATTTCCACTATAATTAATTCGATTTATATCGAATATTTGTAATTTTTAGACAAAGAGCGTTTGCAGTTGGCACAAAAAGTGAAAAATCACAATAAGTTCTCATCTAGAATTAGAAGAACAATACATTATGTTTGGAATAAATATAGTCAGAGAAGTTGAGAGTTGAGAGAAGACCGAATTCTTCGAAGGTAATTGTCTTTTGAAGGAAGGACAAAAGGTATTTAAAGATGCTAATAGTATGGCTTATGACAGCATGATAACAATTTGATGAAAATATTCTGTTTTAAACTAGAATTACTAATGAAAAATAGATTTATATTTAACTGCTTCAATCACAAATTCTTCCAAGTCATAGTCAAGATATTACAGTAGGCTTTTGGCAATGGCAACTTTATTCATTCCAAATTTAATAAAAAACATTGAGTCTCCCATCGAGTCAAGATATTTTGTGATGGAATCATTCTTATCCTTTGGACCATTTTGAATTGAGCCGATGAATTTATAAAATATTTAACTTATTTCTTCAATTTGAAGGGCAAGATGGTAAAATTTCACGTCACCATACGATTTAAATTTTTATGAGATGTAATCATGAGAAAACTGGAATCCAGATTTATCTGGTGGAGCTATGTCAATGAGAACAGCATTTCTATATATTTAAATTCTTTCGATGGTTCTTCCGTAAAATTGAGTTACTAATAAGGATTCTTAGAAGTCTGGAATAGAAATGGCTCGCTCATTGACTCCGAGCATCTATATGAGATATTCATTACTCCAAATACTTTGTAAACATGATTAAAAGTCAAAGTAGGCTGTATACGAAGAATTCTTTTTCTTAAATCCTGTTATTTTTTTTTCAAAACAAGTGGCCGATTTTATCTGAGTTATTATGATAGGTTACTTAGCCGTTTGAGATGAGGAACTCTTATTCCGAAATTACGGCTATTTAAATGTGCTGTCTTTATCAGATAATTCCAAGCAATTAAGAAACTGTTTGATGATTTTATTTCCTGCGTCCATACAATTTGTTTATCTCTTTTTAATATTTAATATGTTTCATCAGAAATATAAGTTCTATACTACATTTACATGATAATTATCAAACGGGTATCATTTATGACGAAAGGTTGTTAAATCAATTATCTCCTTCATCATTGATTGCTTCGGTGATAAAATTCTCTTACAAATATTAAAAACAAATAGTCAACATAATTTATCAAACAGGTTTAGATGGTTTTTCTATTTTAATTTGACATCTTCAAATATAAAACTGAATCAGGATATCATCATTTTTTTGAAAAACTCTTTGGTAAAAATAATTGCATTTTTATTTTATTTAATACGTTCTTTTAATATAATCATCGTTGATTAGGATTTTCATCAAATATTATTGTGATAATAATGACCGAAATTAATCATCACGAAGAAGACGATTATTTTATTCTCATCGAGAGAGTTAACAGCAAGGGTAAGTACCAGAAAAACATCTTCTGTCTTTTCTACTTTATATGGTTTATCACAGCTTTCACCATACTTCAAACTGCCTTCCTTCTGCTCCCCAAACATTTCGCATGTGCAAACATTAACGATCACGAAGAATGCAAGGCATTTGTATGTTCACTCCCATAATCATAGTGGAAATCATATTAATCAGAATCATTAGTCAACTCAATGGCAAGTTAATTCGGAAGATATCATTGTCAGTATGGATAAAATATTTCAACATACAAGATGACTCTCTTTGTGGGAATATTTTTCGGATATATCGTCTTCACTTATTTTTCTGATAATTTCGGGAGAAGAGTAGCAATGATTTTGACATGGGTCACCGCCAACTTAGGCATTATCATTGTTTGCACTAGTCAAGGAATATAAATGGCTTGTCTTGGGTTATTTTTGGCAGGAGCTGGCTGCTAATCAAATATTCGCGTAAATTTAGCCATCATAAATTAAACAGTAGATTATCATGTGAGGCAAACTTATTCCTTAATACTTCAAACGGCTTTTGGTATTGCGGGCATGTTTGTCGCTATCAGCTACTATCTTTTGCATGACTGGAGATTGGTCAATATTATTTTTTGTGCCATTCCAGCTGTTATCACCCTTGTTATCATTATTGTTTACCTTGAGTAAACTCCAAGTCATCTATAATCAAAGGGTAGCAAAGCTATCTTAAGGAGTTTAACTCGAATTGCCAGCATAAATGGACTCTAATGCAGAATTACAGAGTATGATATCTTGAAAGTAATGTCTCAAAAAATGGAGAATAACAACCACAAAGAAAGTATAAATCATAAAATGAATATATCCGACCTCTTCAAATATAAGTCATTAAAAAACAACACGATATATCTATCAATCATCTTATTCTTTCTCTCCAGTTTGTACATTGGACCGATCTCTACCATTGATAAATTTAAAGAAAACATCTTTCTTTTACAAGTTATTCTAAGTTTGTCTGACTGCATAGCCTATCCTGTTGCTTGCTACTATATCTTTGATATTGAACGCAAAAAAGCAGGAATAAAATATTTTGCACTTTCTGCTCTCTTTACTCTTCTGGCTTATTTTTTTGTTGCTCCTGATCATTGTGATTTCTGCTTCGAAAATATTATGAAGTTGCTTATGCTCTTTTTGTCAAGATACTGCATTTCATATTACTATGGCATTATCTTTCTCTACATTGTGGAGATATATCCAGAACAAATACGAAGCATTGGATTTGGAACGGTTTCAGCCGTGGGAGCCCTTGGTAGTACTCTAATCCAAAAAATATTTGGATTTATTGAGTATCATTAGCAGGATCCTCTGCTATATATGTTTTTCTTTTGCTTGATATGTTTATATGCCACTACTAAATTGCCAGAAACTCATGGAATGCCTCTTCAGGTCTAAATTTAATAGTTAAAGAAGAAGCGCATGAAAAAAAGATACGAGCCCACCCTCGAATAATCCTATGATGATATCTAGTTAGCATCAGCCATATCGAATTGTCGAGCAAATCAATCATCTCATTCTTACAAATCTCGTTTATCTCAAGAATCCTCTGAAGAACTACCAGAATTAAGCCCTTCTTCTTTCAAACCAATAAATTAAAATTATTTGTAGGAATTACCATCCTAAAAAAACTAAATCAACTCATACATCCAGTAATTATAGCGTAATAAATCTGAATAATGTACTTCAAATTCACCTTCTGAAATCAAATGATAATATATCCTTAGAATTGTATATAAAATTTATTAATACTACATATTCAATACAACATCAATGAGCTGATGTATTGCTGGACAATTAAATGTTCAATTCCTGCTGATTTTATTATAGCTCTCCATTTTCACGGGTTACCTTAATATATACGTCTTACAATCGCGGTTAAACATTGCTATAGTTAGATATAATACCCTACATTTTTAGTTTTTGAAGAATTCTTAAAATTTAGGACATCTTGATATTTCTTTTATCAATCTCAAGACGAACTTGGCTTTTTTATTTTATCTGGATAAGAATTCCATCTTTTTCCAATGACTTAGTGAAGATTTATTGAATTTTGTCTTAGTCGGACTCATCTTCAAGGCTTAGTTTAACATCCACCCAGCAGCAGGTAAAATATTTGGATTTAAGTTTGCAAATATAATCAAACTCTATTACAGTACCCTTACTCATAATCACTGCTTTTGTGCAAAGATCTTCAGCTTCACTCATTGAATGAGTTGTAAAGATTGTTGTACCTCTTTTGGAAGCCTTGATAGTTTCGACCATGGCTAGTCGAGAGGAAGGATCCAAACCAGTAGAGCATTAATCCAATAATCTAATTAAGGGATCCCCATAGAGTGCAATCATCATGCATAGTTTTCTTTTATTGCCTCCAGATAGATTACTAAATCTTTTATAGATGTTATTAGGATCATATTCTAAGCTTTAAAAAAGCCATTTAATTTATGATTATGCTTTATGAATAGGTACAATATAGGAAAATATCTTTAGGATTTCATCAACAAGCATTTCTTACCATAAACTATCGTCTTGATAACATATTCCTGAGGAGGAAAGTATCTTTTCATACAGTTTATTTTGTTTCTTCTCGATGTACAATTAACCAGAGTCTTGATTTAGTTGAGAACTTAGTAATCCAAAGGTTGTTGATTTTCCTGCTCCATTGTGACCTAATAAAGCTAACCGTTCTTCATTTGCAAACCAATTAACGTTTTTAAGTGCTTAAATATTGCCAAATTTTTTAGAAATATTTTCCAATTTTATTGTTTCAAGTGATTACTCAGGTTTTTATTGTCTTTTGCAGCAGTATTTAATCCTATCAAATATTTTATATTCAAGAGCCATCAATAAGAAAAAGTAAAAAAAAATATTGATAAATATGGTTGATCCTTCGGGTTTTTTAATATTGATGAGCTATGAAATGGCTGCCATAGATTAGTCTTGGAATTGAAAAAATATAGCAACAGTAAGATCATAGAAAGGATAGAAATATTTGAAGAAGTCTAGATAATGAAAAAATGTATTTTGTCCAAACAGAATCATAGGCATAATTATTATACCAAATATCATATTGATGACGCTGAACCAAGTGCTAGCAGATTTAACTTTTTAGAAAAGGAAGGAAAAGCAGTAAGCAAATAAAATTATAGCAATTCCTAATTCAAAAATGCTTTTCCATTGAACCATAGCAATTAATTAAGGAGCAACAAATTTCATCATCACAATCAGGTTGATATTGAAAACTGAGAAATCGAAGATAAAATTACCCAACCAATACGAAAACCCATTGAGTCCTCGAGTATTCAACACCCCTCTGATTTTTTTTTATCTTTAATAGACAGGTGAAGTAATAAAGGCTGTTGCCATTATAACATATCCTTGTAATAGGATCATTCCATTTTGTTTAGTTGATCCTTAACGTTGTTCAATTCCCATATCATTTTGAGAATTTTAAATTAAGAATTTAGTCACCATTTGATTAAAGAAAGATGAAATTAGAACAATTAAAATGTTGATGTTATAGATAATAATGGCTTGCAAGAAAACAGACTTTTGGTAGTATATATTTTTGATTACGACGCCTATAATTTGATAGAAGTGATGCACTACAGCGTGATATTGTTAAAATTCATGGTTTTATCGAACTGAAATAATCTGTTCTCCGAGGGAATCACCACTATTGTTATCACTATCTTTAATAATAGCTATAAAGGATTATTACAGAGTATTGGAGTGGAAATATAGTTCCAAATTCTTATCTTTTTATAACTATTCAACCAAATTGATGAACCTATCTTAAAATTCATCGAGATGTGCATCCTTATTAAATGGTTTAATTAAAAAATTAATTTCCTTGTCAACATGTTCAAGTTACAATCCTTTGAGTTTGAGTGATTCAATTAGTGATTTAAATTTCTAAATATCTGAATACTTAATATTTTCTTACAATAAATTCCTAAAACTGATAGTTAAATGATAACCTTTTCCATATTTTTCCTTAATTTTTTAAGCTGTATTCTAAACTATGACATTTCCTTTTTCAATAACGCAAATCCAATCAGAAAGTTTTTCAGCTTAATCGAGGTGATGAGTTGTCAGTATTATTGTGCTTTACATTTATCTCAGTTTTTCAAAGATTTACCAAACATATATGCGACTTAATGGATCTAATCCGGAAGTAGGTTCGTCGAATATCAGTATTTATGGTCTTCCAATGATAGCAATTGCAATAGATAGCTTTCTCTTGTTTCCTCCAGATAGCTACTTTACTTGTTTTTTTCTTTCACTATCAATGTTTAAAGTTTGGATAATGTTGTCAATATGAGTTTATCGTGTTTATTAATGACGCAAAGAAAAAGGTTTGACAAGTGAATAAAAATATAAATGCTCCTAAACTGTCAGATGTTCGTATAGGATTTAATGTTGATAGCAAATTCCAATTGTTTGCTGGCTATTGCCGATATAAAAACTACCCAAAGTAGGTTTAATTACATTTGTCAAAATATCCACCAAAGTCGTTTTGCCTGCTCCATTCCTGCCAAGCAGACCAAATATTTATGATTTATGTATTTTGAGATTTACTCCATTAAGCGCATTGATTTTATTGCCATTAACTTCATAGGTTTTTATCAAGCCATCTGTTTTAATAACTACTCTCTTGTTTTGATGAAACATTGAATTTTGTTATATCTCTGAATTAATAACTTCGTTGAGTTCAAATTACTACATTAAATTGTTTGGTTGCTTCTTAAAGATAGGAATAATTTTATTTAATTTTGCACAGCAACTACTAAACAATTATACGTAATATTGAGGAAATTAGACGATGCTATATATTAAGAAATATATTTTCACGCAAAATAAACTTAAAACAGCAGCTCCAGTATCTTAGTAAAGAATAGCAATTGTAAAGGAGGAGTTTGGAATGATCATTGCCAAGTATTAGATTCCATTGTAGGTTTAAGTTGAATTATCATAAAGAAAGGGGAGAAATGCGCTCAAAGAGAAGAACATCCCTATAATTTATAGAGCAATCTTGTGATCCTTAAAGAAGGCAGTGAGTGCTAGCGTCAATACCGATGATGAAATGACAAAAGAAGCGAAGTAGAAGATATAGATGAGCTTAAAATGAAAATAGTTTATCGTCAAATAAAAAGGAATTAGAAAGCAGGACAAATAAACAAACATGTACATTAAATTGCTCAGCGTGTGAGTTCGATGAGACATTCCAAAAATCATCTGATACTGTCTGAAATTATCGATTCTTTCGGTGATGAATAGAGTAATTAGCTCTCTGATAGCAGATATACCAATAAGACCGATGTATATTTTGAGAAGCATTTCCATCAGCAGACCAATAAGAGGGTTCATTGTCTTCATTTCTATATGATTTTATCGATACTTTAGCTTATACCGTATATCAGTGATATTATGATGGGAAGTATCATTTCACCGAGTAGCTTTTTTTTGTTGCTTATATGATTCGAAAAGTTCTTATAGAACACTCCATAGACTTGTCTCGAGATGTGCTTATATCCAGCCTCTTGATTGTCATCTCTATTGGGCATGACTAACATTATTAATATTCTATCAAAAATCAAATATCAGAATATAATAAGGATAATAATTAAGTGATATTTAATACTGTTATAGACCATCCAATTAAATTAACGAAATATTGATGATCATAAATCTGCCAAAAGGTCATCTACATTGTACTCCATGTGCACAGAAAAGAAGTTATGAGGATTTATCGTCTCAGCAGTAACTGGAGCATTTTACTGTATTGTATTTTAGTTTGTATCCTTAGAAGCAGCTTCTGCTAAAGCGATTTATTCGATCAATTGAATTGTTTTATTTTATTCCAGTTGCTTTTGAAGTTATTCAATAAGATCTGGATGTTCAATATTGACGTGTTCTGGCTCTTGTTAAAAGATAGGATTTGGGCAATTTTATAAAAAAGAAGCGTAAGAAGCAATTATATCCTAAATAAAAATATGTGATACTTCCCTTTCAAACATGATCCCATACTTGATGTTCTTTTTGACAAAATATCCAGCGAGTGATTTCTTGGAATTGACGATTTATTTTTATGCGAAGTTATTGTAGATATTTGTGAATTCCTCACCTATATTATACATGTTGTACTATCAACTAATGATTTGATGTTGCTGTTTTTTAAGGCAAGCTCCTTTAATTTAATGCATAAATTAATAATATGAGCAATGTATCCTTTCCGACTTTTATACACTGATGTTCCCGTTTTAATCTGTTGATCTTCAGACACTTCTTCTGAGATAAATGTTAGTAAGTTGCTATCTTTTAAAATGGCATCATTCAGAGGAGAGTTCTAATTTTCAGAAAGTGCTATCTAGATAATCTTTATAATTTCATTATGCAGCATATTATTCATATCATATTTTTTTATGAGATTAAATAAAGTGGGGAAAAAGTTAGCCTTGCTTGCGATAATATCCTTACTTGATAAGATGTTCTACTTGAGGATATATCTAAATATTTAAATAATTTTGACTCTCCCGGTCCCCAGTTTCGGTCTGTCACTACTCAGTTGTAGTTTTTAGATGCTGCAATCAATGAATACTTCCAGTAATTGTTTAAATTCACTCACAATATTTTCTTACTGAGGGAGCACGAAAGGCACATTAGTGAGGTAAGAAAACAAGATAGGAGCATTATATATCGATACGTTTTCTTCTGAACTCATAACATTATTGATAATTTGAGTGATCACATCCAGGGAAAAGAATGTTTCATTGAAGTCCACTATTTTGTTAACTCCCTTTAAATTTACAGTTATCTTTTAGATTATCTCGCAAATGTAGGCTGACAGATTGCTTAAAATCTAAATAGCATATCATCTACAAAAATTTATCCCGGAATGGACAGTCTTTTCAGAATAGATTTATAAAACTATCTGCGTTGCGGTAAACAAACGGTGGTCTCATGCACTAAAATTTTAATTATGAGATCACCTACAGATCTAGACTCTGCATGATTGAGTAGTTTTTCAGCAATGCCCTCCTGTAGAATATAGTTGAGGAACTACATTAATAAAAATATACCTAAACTGGTTTTTTGTTAAAGAAAGTTGTTAAAATTTTGCTGACATATCCAGCTAATGTGTAATTAACTTAACCATCAAAATAGGACATTAGTTGACCAATTAGGGGTTATACCTATTTCTTAATTATCTTTTCGACTGATTGCACTTATGTTTGAATCACTTTCTTTAGCTTTTTAGAAGAATCGATTGGGGGTTATTATTTTGAAGGAGAAGAAACTACTTGATCATCAGTTTGGACTTACTACTATGGTTTATTCTATGGTTCTTATTATTTATCAACTTTATCCACTTTACATTCTTATTTAGGTAGTTAATTGGCTTTGCTCTCATTCACTTCGGGCAACTATTCGACCTCAATTTAAACCTCAACTTAAACTAAAACTTCTTCGATAATTTTCTGGTCAACAGTCAGTGGCTTATCAGGAAAAAAAAACTCGACAGCCAGGCTATTGTTAAAGCTGAGTATTTAACAGGCGGTTTGCGGATACCTAAATTATTTAAAACTATTTGAACTTAAAGCTTCTTTTTTTATCGTCTGCAGGTCCAACGACCGTCACGAACTCTACCAGTTCTGAAAACTTTTAGTATGTCATGCTACATTAAATGGAGTTTACAATTGGGATATTTTAGAATTTGCAGATGCATAGTCATTTTGGAAATTTTCTTCATCAAGTATGCGACTCATTGGCGTATTGGGCTGGCTCAATAATTCGGCAAGAACACTGGGTTGAGACCTGAATTGATTAAAGAGAGAGTTAAAATTCATCATTAACACTGTCCAATTCAAATATATATAAATATTAAATTAAATTCCTCTAGTTATTTATGAGCGATTACAAAATTAGATAAGGAAGACAATATTTTATTTCAATTTATTATCTTATTTATGATCGACTTTGTATGATTTCCAATATTATACAATTTATTCTTTATGCAGTAAAAATCAAAAAAGCAATTGGTTTAAAGTAATACGACTGTTCTTGCGATTCATTAATCGATTAATCTGGTTTTACTCATTACATAGATTAAAATAACTAAATTTTTACTTACTTCTGTCTCTCATGCTAATAGACTTCGGCTTTGTCGTACTTCCCTCAGGTGCTGATTGCAAAGTTGACAATTTTTATCTCTTTTAATACCCTCTCTTAGTCTCCTTCTTTCTATATTCTATATTTTTTATCTTTTCAATTATTTTTTCATTTATTATCTGTTGAATCATATCCTTATTCTTATACTTAATCAGGAGTTGCTCTATCTATTTTTTGTTCTTTTCCTTCATCTTTTCAACGCTATGCTTATATTTTGATTGGTGATTTGAACTTAAATTCTCAATCGTATGGAAATCAAACCCTCTTTTCATATTTTTCTTGTTTTTAGATGGAGAAGGACTCTCTTGTAATTTTCTTAAAATTACTTTCAGATTTTCTTTATTTTGCGTTGTTGCAAGCGAATGCTCAAGAGAATTCGGTTCTGTTGATATTTTTATTTTTGGTTTTAAGAGACGATTCTTAAAAGTGTTGGACTTCTTTTGAGTGTCTTTCATTTCTTTCAAAGCACCTCTTTCATTTCTAAAGTTAGTAGGGCTGATAGGATCTTCCTGTTCATCGCCTAAATAGAGCAGATTCATTATTGCCTGTTGTTCTACAAATGAAATTGTGGCCATAAATTTAAAATGTTATTGAATGTTCTTTTAATAACTATTTAATAATTTCCCCTTTAAAATTTATTATCATTATAATAGACTATTCAATCCTTTTCAATCCGGTATTAATAAATGAGCATATATTGAAATAGGGAGTTAAAATCATAGTATTATAATTTTAATATCAATAATTAAATTGAAAAAATTGATAATTTATGGAGTCACACCCATTTGATTGCTAAATACTATAAAGGAGTATCAAAAAAGATGCCTTTATCTGTCCTTCTCCTCCTGCAAAAACATACGAGTATATATTTATGGTCCATCCCAACAAAATTCGAAATTTTGATCACATGCCTCTTTCCAAAAATAGTGTAGAAATGAGCATCTTTTAAAAAATCTAGCATTTAAAAGAGACCAATAACCAAAAATACCATTACTATTTAAATACAATTCTTAAACATGTCAAAAACGGGCATTTAGAGTTTTGCTGATTGCTTTATAAATGTGTATATTTAAGACTTTTCTTCATCCAATAGTCCTTACTAAATCGGCACCTTGAAAATCAAGAGTTTTGCCTCTTGTTTTTTTTTTTACCTCAAAACAAAAGAGGGTAAACTCTATAAAGCTCAATAGAGTCACTGAATAAATATACTATGTAATATTTCATTATATGATCTATATGGGTATAAATCACTCTTCGACGTCCTAGGGTAGATTTTCAAGATCCAATTGTTTGCCTGTTATATCAGTGTAAAGTTTTAGCACGTTTTCTGTCTCATTTTCGAAATGAGAAGTTGCATCGAAACTTTCAGAAATGAAAAGGCCGTCTTTGGACTTGCCAGTGGGAACATATCTCTCAGTTATGGTTACAAACTTCTCCTTTATTTTTCCAAGTAGGTCCAACGCGACTTCAAGTTATTGGTTAGGATTATTGGTCTCAACTGTAGTGCTGACAATAGCGACATAGTATCCTGCCTTACTGATGGAGTGTACTGAAGATACCATCATAATGTAAATATCTATCTAAAAGGATAAGTACCATTTTTTCTTTTGAGTTGTCTTTGGGGAAGAATTATTTGAACTGAGGGTAAATTTTCAGTGCCGGGGATAGGATGATCTAAAATGCAAATGCATCTGATGATCTTGTCGAGCAGATTTACACGATCTTTCAGACCGCATCTAAGAGCATAGGTAGGATCACAAATCACAGTGCTGCATTTTGCAATTCCTTGTGGCCCTTTTACTCCAACAACCTTTCCGTTTTAGAATAAGATCTCGTTAATATCAGTATTCAACATAAAGGTTCCTCCATTAACAGCACTTATCCTTGAAAATCCTTCGGGAATACCTCCTAAACCGAAAATAGGATAAATGAAAGGGCTTGGATTTTTTCCCATTGAGTCCATATACAATTGAATTTTTCTGATCAGTTCGATAGCAGGTCTTTGCATGAAACTATCGTTGGTATAAAGAGCGACTGCATGACCAATAAAATCAATAGTATTATCTTCAAGACTGAACTTTTAAAGCATGTCCTTTGCGGGCTTGTCAATTTTAATTCCCTCGTAAGTTTTTAGGTTGCCTTACTAGAAGTTTTGTATCGCTTCCAAAAATTTTTGGCATCTTCTCTTTTAAAGAAGGCCCATCAAATCCGATCCTAGGGCTTCCTTGGGTGTGACTGGCACTTTATAGATCTTGAGGCCACCTTTAGAGAAAAATCCAGCTTATTTGTTCTGCATTACGTATGTTCCATCAATAGCTGAATAATAAATGAGGTACGTTTCCATTCGAGATATTTGGAGACTCTTGTCTTCAACAAAATTTTGACAAGTTTTCCTCCATACATGATGTATTTGGGAATGAGGTCAATATTCCAATCTCTGTTATGTCCGAGCTATTTATTGGGTTCTTCTTTCTCTCTGTAAATTTTCCAAAGGTTGGTTAAATTCACTGATGCTCCCTCTCCACCATAGAAGGGATTCCGATCAATATGAAGCACTTTTTTACCTAAGTAAGAGATGATAGTACCCTACTGAGAGAGGAGACCTGAGAGAATGCACTCAGTGAGTCCAGTTCCGCAGACAACAACATCATAAGTTTCATCCATTTATGTTTTGAAGATATTCAATATAAGTAAAATAATAGATTTAATGAGAGCTTTTCAATTTCATTTCCAAATTTTGAAAAGAATAGGATTACCAATAAAAAACCCTACAAGAATAGTAAATAAAAGTCTAAGCATGATAACGTAAAATAAAAAATAAAATCTGTTGTTTACCATGAAAAGTTCAATAAATTTATTAAATATATCACTGGGGAAGATTTTTAGCTGTATTTTCTCTTCAATTTATATTAATACGAATAAAAAGAAAATTTAACATTATTTATCAATATTATTATTTTTGTGGTTAACATGCCTGGACAAAAAGTTGTGCCTCCCAAACCTGAAGGACTTAGAAAGAAAGAGGAGAGAGATGCCAAGATTGCATCCACCCTCAAGGAGCTAAGAGAGAAAAGAAGAGCCGCTAACAATGCCAGAAGATCGGAGGCATTGAAAAGAGCCCAAAATCACGAGGCTACTTATCAGCAGGCTAATAAAGCCGAGATCACTGCTCGAAGACAAGTATTTATTTTATCATTAAGGCTAAATTAACAGGACAAATCCACGTTCCCGCTCAACCCAAACTTGCTTTTGTTGTGAGAATCAGAGGTATTAACAAACTCAACCCAAAGGTTATCAGAATACTGAGAATTCTTAGATTGAGACAGCTTCACAACGGTGTTTTCGTTAGAGTCAACAAAGCCTCTTCTAATCTTCTCCGTAAAGTTGAACCTTATATCACTTTCGGTTATCCATCAAGAGAAACTATTAGAAAACTCATTCTCAAAAGAGGATTTGGAAAAGTAAGCAAGCAAAGAATTCCCTTATCCAACAATGCTATTGTTGATGAGTCACTTGGCAAATTGGGAGTCTCAACTGTTGAAGATCTTGTCAATGAAATTCACACTGTTGGAGCCCACTTTAAATAAGCCAACAACTTCTTGTGGCCATTCAAGTTAAGAGGTCCCAGAGGAGGTTTCGCAGCTAAAAGACATCCCTTCCAGAGACGAGGAGATTGGGGAAACAGAGAAGAATATATCAACAACCTCGTTGCTAGAATGCTATGATTCTATTTAAAACCAATCATCAAATTGATTCCTAATATTCAAGAGACTAGTGCTCAAAATAGTACTTAAAATTGTGATTAGATTCACAATATATACAGACAATTGATTTGTAGGCTTAAATATTGATCATCTCATTTTTCTCCAACTGGAATCTTTCCTTTTGCCACTTGTCTGGCTTTTCCCTCCTTTTTAACGTCAACAGCCTTTTCAGTGGCGAAGAGTTGAATGTGGGCTTGGCAAGAAAGGTAAGGACCGATTCTACCGTGAGCTCTGTATGTTCTTCTGCGTCCCTTAGCGGCTCTATCGACCTGAACGTGATCAATGCTTAAGTTTTTCAGATTTTTTGCATTAGCATTGGACTATAAGTTATTGACAAGTCCCAAAACTACTTTAACTGATTTTTCAGGCCATCTTCCGAGAGTCTTGCCAAATTCAGCAGCCTGTCCAGTTCTTCCAACTCCTCCGTAGTGCTTGGTATATGGTACACATCTTCTGTGGGCGAGAACATCCTTGAGATATTGCTTAGCTTTAGCAATGGTGAGTCCCTTGACGGCTTTAGCGGTCTCATAGGTGTTTTTATAATGAACTCTAAGATCTCTGCCTGCAGATCTAGCGACTATATTGATTGGAGAGGTTACCTTTGGAGCTTGAAGGGTTTCTGGAATATACTGTTTTGCCCATAATATTTATATAAAAATAATAAATAATATTAATAATCAAAAGGGTAAATTTATCATTTGCTCAATATTAATTCCTAATGATTTAATTCAAATAAATATTATTCTTTATTGTTTTGTAATTGATCACTATTTTTCAATATCCTTTTTAAAATTGAAAAAAAGAAGAAACATTACTTTATTCAACATTCCTATCAATGTATTTCGGATAGTTTCATATGCAGTTATCTTGAAAATTTATAAACTATTCATAATATTCACGAAGCAGTCATAGTACCAATAATTTGTTTACCAATAATTTGTTCCTTACAAAGAAGGATTTATTACTTAAATATATGAATTCAATAAAACTATCTAAGTTAAACTTATAAGATTTATTTTGTATATTTTAATTTTTTATTAAGTTGACATATATTATTGAAAGATAATATATTTTTTTCCAAAAGTTACTTTCAGTAATTTTGAAAAAAACAGATATTGGAGAGCAATATCAACTTTCATTAAAAATATTCCCATAATTAGATTTAAAACATATTAACGAGCTTTTTACCAAGAGAAATTTTGTGGAAAACAGTTAGGAGGTCTAAAACATGAGCTGAAAGATGATTGGTTTATTTTTTTAAAAAAATTGTAACTTTATTTAAAATCAAGGTTATAATTTATTTATATAATAGTATTTGTCATATATAGGCATTTCTCATCGGGAAAATTTTATTATCATTGTAATATTTTGGAAAAAATAGTGAAAATGATTTACAAAGAAAAAATAAAAAAGGAGTTAAGAATAACATTAAAAAATTTCCATCACATTCAACCAACGTCTCGTAAGGTCATTAACAACCAAAAAAGGTAATTTAAAGTTCTATTCAGATCTATCAAGAAAAAAACATTTCGGCGATCGACTAATTTCTATCAAAAAATGCTTCAGAAAATCATACCAGAAGAATCGCATGTGCTTAATTTTTACAATGTAATAAGGGATTTACATAGATCATAATTATTAATGAAAAATCCATCCTTGACCCAAATCATGATGAGTCCTACATCAAGAATCTGTTTTACTTTAAGAACATTAAGAAGGTCGAGGCAACAGAAAAATATTTAATTGCCTTTTTGACAGATAATCCACCGTTTCAAAGTCAGATGTATGTTCAATGTAATATAGCTCCCATGTTATTGAAAGGTACAAAAATCATGGAGACTAACGATTATTCTAATTGGCTCGGATACTCAAATAAGTGTAGAATAGGCTTAAAGTTAATAAACCTGAATCTACTACATTGGATTCTATGAACTAGGAAGCAACGACATTATTAAACTCCCTTGGAAATACACCTTACATTTGTAGGATATCCTCCAATAAGATAGTAATTTCAAAGAGTATGCTTTAAATGTTTGGCTATGACAGTGAAGAATTTATCATTGAATATCTCAAATTCAAAATTCCTCTCTTCGAGTAAAAAACTTTTTATTTAGAGGATTTTCTTGTCATATGTATTATGAAGTTCTTATGAAAAACATTGATAATTATCGCCTTTTAATGGATGTGCTGCATGATCGCATTCCTCTTTCTTCCTTTCTTTCAAATTCATCAATGGAGTATTATGATAAAATCAAATCAAAAAATAATGTATAAAAGATAATATTTTAGATTTAATACTCATGCAAGATGACTCTTGGCATGTTGAGTCCTCTCATGACTGTTATGAAAGTTGATGAAATATTATAAGTGAAAGAGAGTATCAGCTATGAAAGTACTATTTTACTGAATCGTAACTTGAGAAAATACTGTTCTGATATTAGGGATACATAATATAAAACTTTGCAACATCTCGTGAGACTTCCAGAGAGTCAGCTGCCTGAAAACAAGCAAAAAGTGGCTGATTATAAAGATAAAAATATTTCAGATGAGGATTGCTAAAAATAAAATCACACTGAATCAAAATGATAGTCTACTATCTTCTTCTCAGTTTGTATTTTATTTATAGGACTTATATAAATTGATAAATATGAGAGGAGGAGCAATACATCAAAAATATAATGATTAATAAGATACCCTTGCTGATTATTATGAACAAAATTAACACTACAATCATTTAGATTTCATATTTTGAATTCTGTTAGTTTATTAGCTGTTACATCCACTATGTTTGACATCACTGGAGAGTTTATAATCACTCTGGCGATATAGCAACCTGCTCCAAAAGCTAAACCAAGTAAAAAAGGTCTAAGGATAATTTTTTTCCAGTTAGGTTAACGATCATTTTCATTGAGTACTTGTTTACACTTCATACAGCTTAATTAAAATATTATTAAATGATATGTTGAATATTAATATCTCAAAATAATGATGGCTCAAAATTGCACAAATTTTATTATCTTTAGTTTAATATAAGTTACTTTTGTAATTTATCAATAATATTTTCTCAATTATTATCGAAATCAATTTCTCTGTTCTTCTAAGTTAAAGTCAAAGATTTCAATTGGATCTTTATAATTTATAAACTGTTGGGAAGCTTATTTACTCATTTTATTTTAAAGCTTTAAACTTTATTCCATGAAATGGTTGGGTACTTTTTTGATGGCTTCATCAAGACTTTTGTATATTTTGGCGCATCTCTCTTTTCCATCCTTTGCTTCAGATTCAAGTCGTTGTAGGCTCTTCAGTATATCCTTGCAAAAATGTTATTATTCATTTTCGCTTTAAGATGACAAACTTTCAAGACTAAGATCTTACTAGTTCTCATTCATGCCTTTTTATTTTTTACGATTATCTTCTTCCGGAAACATAATTCTACTATCTGAAGGAGTATTTCCCATTTTAGCCGTTCTCTTGATATCAATATCTGATTGAAGTTCCTGGAAGCTATTTTTTACTTGACCAATCTCTTCATTTTGAATTTATAGTGGATTTATAGAATTTGGCTTGCTTAGCTCTATTCCTTTAGTAATGTCCTCTTTTTCAGTTTTCTTTTTTTTCAATTTTAATATCCTAGTTCGTGAAGAAAACCTTTTTCTTATTTTTTTTGCTTCATTTAAGGAAAGTTTGCCTTTGAGATGCAGACATTTCAGTTCAAAATCTTAAAAGATATATTCCATGCAATCCTAAAGAAACTCTATCTTTTGAAGTATGAGTTTTATATTGAGCTGTTTTTGAATTTATGTTCTAGAGGCATCAAACTGCTTTAATAGTTTCCATTCTGGATTAGCTCCAAAAAAATGAATCACACAGTAGAAGACATAGGCTAAGAAAGTAAAAAAGTTAAAATGTTATGATTTAATTTTTGTATTGTTCGTATCTTTATAAACCTCTGAAGACACATCAACCTCGTAAGCAAATTCATTATAGGATTACATAAAAAAGAGGGCAATCATTATTGAACTAAAGAGCCCACCAATATATGAAAGACAATCGAAGTATTTATAGAAGGAGCGTTGAATCGATAATGAAAGACTTGATTTTCGGATGTAGAGTTGAATGTAGTAGGGATTTCCAGAATTGATGGCTTGAACAAAGTTTTGAGTGGGCTCATAGACCATACCGCCAATATCTTAGACGATATTGGTCAAAGGCAAGAGACTGACATCGGACTGAATATCGTAAGCGGAAACAAAAATATTTGCCGTCATTCCAGTTTGCATTGTAAAGGTGAAATAGTTCCTGTCCTCCAGGTAACTCCCCAAATAATCCTGATCGTTTGGGTTGATGATGGTGTTCATGAAATAGTAGTTGAAAGAGATAGGCCCACTAGTTGTAATCATATTGTCAATGTAGGACTGATTGACGCACGTTCGGTTATCGCCAGCTGTTGGACTGCAGGCTTTGACTCCTATCTTCACATATTGAAAGACATCAGAAGTGTATTTTCCTTGAAACGAGAGAGATGTATTTTGCGGTAAGCAAAGCCAATATTGAAGTTGCAATCGATCAAATGAATCTCCAACATCAGGATAGGCTGACGTCCAAACTGATCTGGAGCAGGGGACAAGAGTATAGTACGTTGTCTTTTTGGGATTAGATATTTTTTGTGAAAATTCAACATTGAAATATTTAGTATGAGAATCTGTGAGATTAAAGTTAGTCACTCCGACTGCAAACATGAATCCCGAGGTCGTTGTTTAAAAAGTAGAAGGGTCCACTTCTTATAAAAGAGTGGAAGTTGAGGATATATTGGTCATGTTTATTGTGCTGATAACAGTATTGGTAAAGATGATGATGAAAGCAAGTAAAAGTGCGAGAGAGAATATTCCTCCAACTGCAGATTTGTATTCAGGCTCTTAACTGTGACGTAGAAACCGAGAATTACTGAATAGATCACATTTCGTGAGGATTTCTTTAGTCAATTTGTTAGCTTTTTTCAACATAAAGGAAGTTATATTATTAAGAATTATACAATTCGCCTTTATGTCAAAATTAAAATAAATTCACTCTTTGGCAAAAATAATAATAGAAATTAACAAATATATAAATTATTTTAAAAAAGTAGAGTCGAAATGAATCTTGAAAATTAAAATTTAATTAAAACTGACATGTGCAAATAAATTTTGATCAATTATTATAAGAATAAGACAAGAGATTAAATTGAAGCAATCAGCACGAAGAATAAAGTGATATAATATACCGAGGCAAAAGTTATTTAACTCTACTAGAAATCAAAGATTTTGATTGTTTAAATCAAATTCGAAGTCTGATGCCTGATTTTTTGGATTGATAAATTCTTGGGAAGCTTATTTGTTTATTTTTTTATCAAAGCTACATTCTTAATTATTTGGTGTTTCTACGACTTTTTTAACAACTTTATCAAGACTATTATAAATTTTAGAGCATCTCTATCTTCCACGTTTGGCTTCAAATTAAAGCTGTTGTATACTATTCAGCATATCCTCATAAAATTATTTTTATCCATTCTCGCTTTATGATGAGATATTTTCTTCACTAGACGATAGTTCTTCATTATTGATATCTTTTTATCTTATTTTTTATTTTTCGCTTTCTTTATCTTTAATATCAAAACTCCTAAGACTATCTTTTAATTTTTATGTATTGGCTATTTTATTATTGATGCTGTCTAACCCCAATTTAAATGATTGGAACTATTTAGAACTATTTTTAACTTGGATTATTTATTCATTTAGAGCTTAAATTGGATTTGTGAAGGCCTAGTTGTTGAGAGAGGCTTATTTGAAGACTTATTTTTTTTCCTTTTTTTCCTTTTTAAACTTCAGTAACCTTGGTCGAAAGGAGAACTTTTTTCTATTTTTTGCGGCTTACTTTAATGAAAGTTTATCCTTTAGATGCAAACATTTTAATTAAAAGTCTTCGAACAGATATTCCATGCAATTCTATAAAAATACTATTTTTTTTAGTATCAGCTTTATATCCAGTTGTTTTGAAATTTATTATCGAGCAGTATCAAACTGTTTTACCAGCTTCCATTCAGGATTTGCCCCAAAGAAGTGAATTATGCAGTAAAAGAGGTAAGCAAGGTAAGTGAAAATGTTGAAATATTGAGATTTTATCTTCTTTTTGCTCGTTTATTTAAAAATGCCTGAAGTGACGTCTATCTAATAAGCAGATTCATTGTACAAGGACATAAATGCTAGGAGCATCATTATAGAACTGAAAAGTCCACCGATATAAGAAAGGCATGCGTCATATTTAAAGAAAGAACGTTGAATCGATATTGAAAGACTTGATTTTCGGATGTAGAGTTGAATGTAGTATGGACTTCCAGCATTGACGGCTTGAACAAAGTTTTGAGTGGGCTCATAGACCATACCGCCAGTATCTTAGACGATATTGGTCATAGGCATGAGACTGACATCGGATTGAATATCATAGACGGAAATGAAGAGGTTAGCAGTCGTTCCAGTTTGCATTGTAAAGGTGAAATAGTTCCTGTCCTCCAGGTAACTCCCCAAATAATCCTGATCGTTTGGGTTGATGATGGTGTTCATAAAATAGTAGTTGAAAGAGATAGGTCCGCTAGTTGCAATCGTATTGTCAATGTAGGACTGATTAACGCATGTTCGGTTGTCGCCAGCCGTCGGACTGCAGGCTTTGACACCTATTTTGATATATTGGAAGACATCTGAAGTGTATTTTCCTTGAAACGCGAGGGTAGCATTTGGGGGTAAGCAAAGCCAATTCTGAAGTTGCAATCGATCGAATGAATCTCCAACATCGGGGTATGTTTAAGTCCAAACTGATCTGGAGCAGGGGACAAGAGTATAGTACGTTGTCTTTTTGGGATTAGATATTTTTTGTGAAAATTCAACATTGAAATATTTAGTATTAGGATCTACGAGATTAAAGTTAGTCACTCCGACTGCAAACATGAAGCCCGAGGTTGTTGTTTAAAAAGTAGAAGGGTCCACTTCTTAGAAAAGAGTAGTAGTTGAGGATATATTGGTCATGTTTATCGTACTAATAACAGTATTGGTAAAGATGATGATGAAAGCAAGTAAAAGTGCGAGAGAGCACAATCCACCGTTGGCAGACTTGTATTCCGGGTCTTCCCCGTAGCGTAGGAGTTGAGAGTTACTAAACAGATCACACGCAGTAACAATTTCTTTAGTCTTCTTGAAAGCTTTCTTGATCATAAAAGATGATTGGTAAATATTTATCAAATTTAATTTTTTGTATAACGTTCTTTGGCTCATTAAGCAAGATAAATTATATTAGAACTCTAATTTTTTAAGAGAATAAATTAATTTGCTATCTTTTCTTTTTTTCACTTTAATAATAATTTAAAAATATTTCACTTTTGCACTAACTCTCAAATGAAAAATTGGGGGTGATTAAATATGATTTAAAGGAGAAAATTCTATTACATTTTTATTGAAAAAGATAAACCCTCATCTTTATTTCAATCAATATCAAATATCAGAACAATTTTTTCAAGCATTTATAGCAGATAGATCAAATATTTTGATTTTAATCATTTTAAATGCTTTTTTTACAAGAGCAGTTCCATCGAAGGAAACTTCTTGACTCGACTTTACAAACTGATCTCTTCGCTCGAAGTTATTCCTGCAATATTTTTAACTATTCGATCGAGATTATTAAATATTTTGATACATCGGCGTTTACCAGTTTTTGCTTCTTCCTCAAGTGTGTATATGCTATTTAAGATATCCTAATAAAATTATTTCTCCTCGGTCTCGCTCGACTATGAAAGGTTGTCTTCTTAACTGGCTTAGCTGTCTTCACTGTTGTTATCCTATCCTTATTTATATTTCTTTTTCTTTCTTTCCTGATTACTATCTTATGCTTATTTATATTCATCTTTATTTCTTTCCTTCTTCAGCTCGAGTTCAATAGGTCTATTATCTTAATTACCTGCTGCTAGAATTATCTCTTTGCTATCGATCATTTATTAAGCTGACTTTAATGGTGAATGACTTCGAGATTGAATTATTTCTTCATTGAAAGGTTCTTGTGGATTTACCGATTCTTTTTTCTTCAATTACATTTATTTGAGAGGCTAGTCTTATTTCTATCTTTTCCTCTTCAACTTTAACAATAAAGGCCGCGAAGAGAAGCGCTTTCTAATTGTCGCTGCCTACTGCAATGTAAGTTTGCCCTTGAGATGCAGGCACTTCAGCTAGAAGTCTTCAAACAGGTACTCCATACAATCCTCCAGAAATCCTATTTTTTTGAGGATCAGTTTTATATCCAGTTGCTTTGAAATTTATTAGCGCGATTTGTCGAACTGCTTGAGTAGCTACCATTTAGGATTGGCTCCAAAAAAGTTAATTACGCAATAGAAGAGATAGACTATAAAGGTTAACATATTGAAATACTTCGACTGTATCTTCTTCTTTTTTGTCTATTTATAGACCCCAGAAGTAACATCAATCTCATAGGCGTACTCTTTGTAGAAAGTCATAAACGCAAAGACCGTCATTATAGCGCTAAAGAGCCCGCCGATATAGGCAAGGCATTCGTCATATTTATAGAAACGACGTTAAATTGCTATTTGAAGACTCGATTTACGAAGATAAAGCTGAATGTAGTATGGATTTCCAGAAGTGATGGCTTGAACAAAGTTTTGAGTGGGCTCATATACTATACCGCCAGTGTCTTAGGCAATGGTTTTCATAGGCATGAGACTGACATCGGACTGAATATCATAGACGGAAATGAAGAGATTAGCAGTGGTTCCAGTTTGCATTGTAAAAGTGAAATAGTTCCTGTCCTCCAGGTAACTCCCCAAATAATTCTGATCGTTTGCATTGATAATGGTGTTCATAAAATAGTAGTTGAAAGAGATAGGCCCACTAGTTGCAATCATATTGTCAATATAGGACTGATTAACGCATGTTCGGTTGTCGCCAGCCGTCGGACTGCAGGCTTTGACTCCTATTTTGATATATTGGAAGATATCTGAAGTGTATTTTCCTTGAAACTCGAGGTTAGTATTTGGGGGTAAGCAAAGCCAATTCTGAAGTTGTAATCGATCGAATGAATCTCCAATATCTGGGTATGTTTAAGTCCAAACTGATCTAGAGCAAGGAACTAGAGTGTAGGAAGTGGTTGATTTAGGATTGGATATTTTTTGAGTAAATTAAATATTGAAATATTTAGTGTTCTGGTCCGTGATATTGAAGTTAGTCATTCCGATTGCAAACATAAAGCCTGAAGTTGTTGTTTGAAACAATGAAGGATTAACTTCTTCAGAGAGAGTAGTTAGTGCAGTTATATTTGATTTATTGAGCGTATCGCTGATAGTCTTGGCGAAAATGATAGCGAAAGCGATAAAGATAGCGATGGAGACGATTGCTCCGCTTGCAGAATTGTATTATGGTTCATCATCATAGCGAAGTAGTCGAGTACCGCCGAACCAATCACACTTTAGAAACCATTCTTTGGATTTGTTCACAGTCTTTTTTAACATGAAGAAAGAGTAATAAAATTGAATATTAAAATAGTTGAATGTTGCTTGATTTATTTTAATCTGACAAACATCATCAAATATAGATAAGGCTTATTATATATTTTTTGGTATAATGAAGTCAAAGTTATGCCACTTATATTTTTGAGTAACTGAAAACAAAGCATATAAATAAATTAAGAGAAAATCTCATCCAAATCAAGTATTTTGTAAAAGATAAATGCATTAGTAGCGAAATATCTATTTGTACATGATATATGAATAATTGAGTCGCGCATGATAAAAATTAATTTTGTGCATTCGATGAAATGAGTGGCTGTTTTTTTTGAAAATTTTACTTATCTTCTGATTTTTATGATCATTTAATCTTGGAAACCCTCTATCGCTACATTATTTTATAAAACAATAAATTTACTATCACTATCTATGGATTATTCAATAATTTGAGACTCGGCGATTTTGATTTATTCTTTGGTCGCTTTGATCATATTATCTTCGATAATCCTTTCTACCGCTTATTTATTGAGTTGGTTGGTAAGAAGAAGAAGGCTCAATGATTGATGTCATTTCCAGTCTTTCTCTATAGGGGGAGTTATTTGTTTTATTAGCTATAACTTTAGATCGACTTGATGAAGGATCAGCTGCTTTAAAATATGAAAAAGATTTTTGAGGAGTATAGCTTTTGTCGGTTTTATCAGTAGTAGTTTCACCAATATAAACTTTTCCCTTAAATAAACTCCGTCTTAATTACGAATATTTTTCCTTTTAGTTTGTTTTTTTATTATCGATTTTAATGACTCTTCCAATGTTGTAAATAATAGCATTCTTGGCTTCGTTGCTGAAATCCAATTTAGGCAAATAATTTTAGTTTGACTAGATACATAAGAATTTACTTAAAGATAGCTAATCATTTTACTATGAAGAGAGTTGCTTCCATTCATTATATCCTTTAAGAAAACAATCATACTTCCTAAAAAATTGTCTGATTTTAATCCACTTTTTATGCTATAGAGCTCTTCCAGTGTTTTGGTTAAAGTTTAATCAGAAATCTTTGCTTTTTTTAATGAAAATACTCCCATCTCTTCATTAATTTCGACTAATGATTTTTTCAAATCGATTTCAAGTTGATTAAAGGCTTGTTCAATACTATTAAAGATTAAATTTTTGGTAGTTAATATTTTTTCTTAAATGAGTTCATCTAAGGATTGTATCTTGATCATTAATTATAAATTTCGTTTTTTATCTTGCTAAAGGGAGCTAATGGTACTGTATAGTGAGTTCTGGACATCAATAAATGTCTAATTTATATTAAAGTAAGAGGGTTTGGTTTGATTTTACTCGTGATATTGAGTATGGTCACCAATACAACTCGGGCACAAAGGCATGAGACAGTTTTCTGTATAGAATTACGACTACTATCCCTGCAAAAATTAGTAATTGCTTGATTCGGATGATACAAACAGGCTGCTTTTCTATAATCCATTCAATTTATAATTAAACGGATAATTTATTCGCCATTAAAACAAAGAAATATATCATGGAGTTGGTATCACCCTTTTATTATTGTCGATCGATTTCCAAACATTAATGGCTTAGAGTTAGTAGTATTCATCAAATCCACCATTGTTTTATGGCGGGTATGAACTTTTTTAGAGTGTTTGATGGCAGGAAGAAAACTTGTATGTTTTTTATTGGTAAAAGGCGAATCATTGTTTAAATTATTCTATTATTTTATCCCTGAACTAACCTTTCTTTCTGAAGATTTTTGTTATCTCATAACACGCATTTCCCCTTTGATTCTTTCGAGACTTGCCTATTTTTCCAAACAGCAAGTTCTCAATTTTTTTCGAGTAGAAGTTTATTCTGGCTTAATACAATCTAGTTTTATTGTTTCTAGTTCGATTTGAATATTGCTGGAATACATTCGCTTTTTAGGAATAATCTCCACTGCTTTCCTATGGACGAAATTGTATACCTTCTCAATATCTGGCATCTCAAAAACATTCAAACTTAGCATTTTGCCAACTATTACTGCCAATTCTTTATCTTTTGTGATTTTTAATATTTTCTTTTAGGCGTTTTGACTTATCTAGTAGATCATTGCAAAGTAATCATCTTTAGTCTCAAGTTATTTCTGTTTCTCACCTGTTAGTAGATTGTAGGCAATTAACCCTAAATTAAGCATTACATTTTTCTTTTGCTCAGAAGGAATAACTGAGGATTCTGATTAGTTATTTTTATCTGTATTGATGGTTTGATTTTAAATTTGATAAAGATAAACATGATCGTTAGCAACTGAATCCTTATTTACGAAGAACGGCTAAAAGTGAATAATTTTGACTGTATTCCTATGCAAAAATATCCATTCCGGAAGTATATATACTGCTGGAATAAAAGCTTTTAACTATTTGACGTGCGTACATAAGTCATCAAAGATGATATAGAAATTGTCAACCTCCATTTTGCCGAGACTTGATGTTTCCTTGAGAGACTATCCTGTGGTTCTTTAGTAAACAACGTAAAAATCACTCTTATTCTTGAATATTTCTATCATTTTGGGAAACATCTTTGATTTTTGACTGAATTGCAAGTTTTTATTTTTTAGCATTTAGTCCCAAGATAGTTTGTTTGTTAATCTTTTGAGAAGAACATGCTGTCCGTTCTCTCTGCTAATGGCTGTGTATATTGAACACTCATCGGATTTAGACAGCTTGAAAAAGTCTTCGTATTTACTGAGCATCCTTGCTTAAAATTATTATTTTGTGTTATTGTAGTATTATAAAGAACATCATATTTTTATTAAACTGAATAAATTATAATAACATTGAACAGTAAAAAGGATAATGATCTCATTCTTTGCAATTTAGTAAATGAAAAAACAACAACAATTAATATTGGTCATTTCTCATCTTTTTGTCATTAAATATTATTGAATGGTTTCAGCATAGGTAAATAAAAATTATTTCGGCACTTTTTAATAATTATTCATTTTTATAAGATCATTTGTTCTTCAGCGAAGTTTCCCTACAATTTTAATCTTTTTATTATTATTATTTTGAATACATTCATTGCTCGTTATGGTGAATTAACCATAATTTTGTTATTGAGGTATAGTTAAATGATAATCGGAAGGATACATTTATGTTTCATCAGGTTTCATTCTTTTTGCTTTTTTGCCTTCCATAGAATTGAAGCGTTATCTTGAGCTATTATTATTCAAAATGTTAGAAGAGCATCTAATGGTTCGAGGTCCATCATCTTTTTTTTAGTAAATATTTGTAATATTTAGATCCTGAATTTTTAATGAAAATTATTTTGAATCGCTATTCCGCTTCT
>Ga0302280_1000224_pt1 | contig 50072 bp, 35 predicted proteins | sample III_Fen_E1_1_FD_198771 | JGI IMG/M metagenome (GOLD analysis project Ga0302280, IMG submission 198771) | Peat permafrost microbial communities from Stordalen Mire near Abisko, Sweden - III_Fen_E1_1 | ecosystem: Environmental > Terrestrial > Soil > Wetlands > Permafrost | place: Sweden: Abisko... | reverse complement strand
ATAGCCAGTCTTGACTTTTTGTCTGCCTTTTGTGTCAAGACAAAAGGAAGGTATTAAATACAAATGAAATGATTAAAGGGATGACCTTTGCTCAAAAAAGGTTCGACCAAAATCAAGGAAGCTCCGCTGATAGAGAAGTTCCTCTTTTTCCCCCTTTTTTTTAAGCCCCGCCTTGTCGGGGCTTTTTGTTGTTATAGCTGCTAAGCCCTTGTGCTTAGCGAGCAAATCAAATGGCGGCAACCAATCAAATCCTATTTTTTTATCCTGTAAAAGACGGTTCGACCCAATCTTTTCTGCAAACACCTTGTATTCGGATTAACTACTATTTGTGCCATAATGGCAAGAGATTTTGCCTTACATTTGCGTTTAAACTATTAATCTTATGCCAGACGGCATCCATATACCAATAGCTTTAAGTAGAGAAACTAATAAGTTAGTAAATGCTAAAGATGTGCTACATGGAGAAGATTGTTATTGTACAGAATGCAATGGAGATTTATATGCTGTAAATAAAGAAAAAATACAGAGGGCGCATTTTAGACATAAACCGGATTCTAATTGTAAATTCAAAAATAATTATGAATCCTATATTCATTGGTTAACAAAAGAGGTTTTTAAGGAAATTGATACAATAGAATTACCTGTTATATCAACATCTGATTTAGGTTCATTGAAACCTATTTTTCATAAAAAACTTGAAGCATATTTTCATGCAAATAATCTATCTAATGAAATCTCGGAAGTCGATTTACATTATATGATTATTAAATCAAAAGTTGAATTACAAGCTAAAACAAAGATTAAAATTGATAGTTGTAAAATAGAAGTACCTTATAAAACAAAAGATGGAGATATTAAAGTTGATGTTGTGCTTTATATAGGCAATCAAGAGCTTTTTATTGAACCTTATTTTACAAGTAAAATTGATGAGGATAAGCACAGGAAAATTGCAGATATAAATATTTCAACCATCTCAATAAACCTATTAGACTATGTTCGTAAACATGCTTATCTTTTTACAATTAATGATTTTAAACACTTTTTAATGAATAATATTAGCAGTAAGAAGTGGGAATTTATAAGGGTAGAGAAATCAAAGAGATTAATTGATATATATAATTTTGATGATATTTTTAACAAAGAGGAAATAAAAAAAGATATTGAAGAGAAAAAAAGAACAAGTGAGTTAATTAAAGACAAAGAACGCCAGCAGTATTTATTAAATAAAGAAATCGAACAATTGAAAGAAGATAAGAAAAAGGTTAATATCAATCGCTTTTTCAATATAGATGATGAAGAGTTTTATTAATAACCAGATGAAAACAACCCTTATAAAAAACGCAACACTAATAAACGAAGACGAAGTTTTTGTTTCGGATATATTACTAGAGAACGGAATTATAAAACAAATAGAAAGAGATATTGACGATATAGAAGCATCAGAGGTTATTGATGCTAAAGGCTTACATCTGTTTCCGGGGTTGATTGACGACCAGGTGCATTTCCGCGAGCCGGGTTTAACCCATAAAGGAGAAATATATACCGAAGCCAAAGCGGCTGTGGCAGGGGGCGTTACATCCTATATGGAAATGCCCAACACCAACCCGCAGGCTGTAACAGTGGTTGAGTTAGAGAAAAAGTATAGTCGCGCGGCAGAAGTATCGCTTGCCAACTATTCTTTTTTTATGGGCGCTACCAATGATAATGTAGCGGAGCTTGCAAAGGCAGATTACACAAAGGTTTGCGGGGTTAAAATATTTATGGGCTCGTCAACCGGCAATATGCTGGTTGATAAAAAAGAAACCTTGGAAAATATTTTCTCGTCGGTAAAAACCCTGATAGCTACCCATTGCGAGGATGATGAATTGATTAAACAAAACCAGAAACGAATTATAGAAGAGTACGGCGAGGATTTGCCCGCGTATTTTCATCCCATTATAAGAAACGAAGAGGCTTGCTTTGCTTCGTCATCTATGGCGGTTGAGCTGGCTAAGAAGTATAATACGCGTTTGCATATCCTGCATATATCTACCGCTAAAGAGCTTGAGTTGTTTGAAAACAAAACGCCGCTAAAACAAAAGCGCATCACGGCAGAGGCTTGCATACATCATCTTTGGTTTTGCGATGATGATTATAAAACAAAGGGTAACTTTATTAAATGGAACCCTGCCGTAAAAACCATGTACGACAGGGATAAAATATTTGAAGCGGTGTTAGATGGGCGAATTGATGTAATTGCTACCGACCATGCGCCGCATACGCTGGAAGAAAAGCAACAACCGTATTTAAAAGCTCCTTCGGGCGGACCCTTGGTGCAGCATAGCTTACAGGCTTTGCTGGATTTTTATCATGATAAAAAGATTACGCTTGAACAAATAGCCCGTAAGGCAAGTCATAATGTAGCGGATATTTTTGCCATTGAAAAACGCGGTTACATCCGCGAAGGCTATTATGCCGATTTGGTGTTGATTGATTTACACAAACCACAAACCGTTACAAAAGAGAATATATTATACAAATGCAAATGGAGTCCGTTTGAAGGACATACCTTTAAATCATCTATCGTTACAACTTTTGTAAATGGCAATAAGGTTTATGATAAGGGGAATTTTGATGAAGATAAAAAAGGAGAGCGGCTTTTATTTAAGCGTTAATCCCTAACATAATTCCTTTTTATGTTTTCTTTTTCCTTGACGAAAAAGAAACAGGGCAAAGATGCAAAGGCATCTTTGAGCCAGTATGTGCGGCAGGTATTCAAGACCAAACGATATGCCACACACGAGCTAAACTGCTCCGCGTTTGGTCGGGCTGCCCGCTGTTTCAATTAAAGATTAATCTATACTTTTAGATTCACTGAATGCAAGTTACAATCCTTGCTTCTTCGCTTCGTTCCAAAAGGCATCCATTTCGGTAAGGTTGCTATCAGTAATGCTTTTGCCTTGCTCTTTAATTTTATCTTCAATAAAATTAAATCGGCGAATGAATTTCTTATTGGCTTTTTCTAATGCAGTTTCGGGACTGATATTAATAAAACGTGCGTAGTTGATTAATGCAAACAACAAATCGCCAAACTCCTCTTCTGTTTTCTCGGCAGATTGTTTGGATGTAATTTCCGCATTCAATTCATTCATTTCTTCCTGAACCTTTTGCCAAACCTGCTCCGCATTTTCCCAATCGAAACCAACACCGCGCGCTTTTTCCTGTATACGCTCTGCTTTTATCATGGCAGGCAAACCCTTAGGTACACCGCCTAAAACCGTTTTATTACCTTCCTGATTTAGTTTAATCTTTTCCCAGTTTTGTTTTACCTGCTCCGCATTATCAACCTTCACATCTCCATAAATATGAGGATGGCGCATAATCATTTTATCACAAAGGGAATTAATAACATCCGTAATATCGAATTCCTTTTTCTCGTCGGCAATCTTTGCGTAGAAAACAATATGCAATAATATATCGCCTAACTCTTTCTTTATATCAAGCATATTGTTTTCAATAATGGCATCACTAAGCTCATAGGTTTCTTCTATGGTTAGATGTCTTAAACTCTCTATAGTTTGTTTTTTATCCCAAGGGCATTGCTCGCGCAATTCATCCATTATCTTTAACAGACGGGTAAAGGCTATTTCTTGTGGTGTTTGCATGGCGAATATTAAATATTTGGAATCATAATTTTCAATAAAAAAGCGAATAATAAAATGGTTAAAATTAATCCGATGATAGCAAGAGGATTTCCTTTTTGAGTGCCTTTGCTTTTATAAATTTGAATAAGCGCTGCAACACAAAATATAATCGTTAACAATGGCAGTACAAATGGACTAAAAAGGAGAAAATAGTTAATTAATCCACCTGACAAAGAAAATAATGCTATTAATAGTAGTATAAAAGATAAAAGAATATTAACAAGACTTAAAACAAACCCTGCAATAGCAAAACCATTTGTTTTTATCTTATCAGGTTGTTGGTAATGAGGAGTAATTTCATTAGATTTTTGCTCAACTACTTCTTTATAACCATTGGCATACACTATATAATTAATATCTTTTTTGTTGAGAGTTCTAATAGGTTCTTCAGGCGCATTACAAAATCTGAATTTAATTTGTTCAGGGGTTACTTCATGTACCTTAATAAGTATTTTAGTGCCGTTTGTTAATACAAGTGTATCACAATCGGCAATTAGTTTAGTATTGGGAAGCAAAAATCCAACACTTAGGTTATTATTATTAACAGCAACTATAGTCGGCTTTTTGTTTTGCTCTTTTACATCAGTAGGTTTCATAATACTTAGCAAGGTAGCCGAAGTATCTGTATTAGTTTTCTGTTCGTTTTTTTTAAGAGAATGCGTTTTGCTTACATAAAAACCTTTGTTGTATAATCTTTTTTGCAAGGAGCAGGATGAAAGGAAGAAAAGACTTACTAAACCAATTAATTTAAAGTATTTAATGTCCATCGCCCATAATTTTTACGGTAAGTCCGTCAATTGCATTGGTTAATTTTATTTGACAAGACAAGCGGGAGGTATCCGTAATATTAGGCAATGTATCCAGCATCGCGTATTCATCATCGCCAATTGGTTTAAGTGTTTCAAAACCTTTGGTAACCGATACATGGCAGGTGGCGCATAATGCCATGCCGCCACAGGTAGCTAAAATATCGTATTCGTTTCCTTTTAAAAACTCCATCAAACTAAGGTTCATATCTGTGGGAGCTTCTAAAGGAGTTTGAGTTCCGTCGGGGTTTTCTACAAATAGGGTAATGTTGTTTTCCATAATGGGGTAAAAATAACTTTTTTATCGCAGTTTTCTTTACGGATAAATGTTTATAAAAGTAAGATTAATAGTAGATTTTGATGATTGACTTTAATAGCAGACAAAAAATATCAAATCATTCTTCTTCTTATAAAAATAATTATGTATATATTTGTTTTTAATTTATGATTTTAATCAATTGATGGATAAATTTACTTTCAGGTTATTTTTTGTTCTATTTATATGCTCTCTCTTAAATAAGGGGGGTACAAAGGCTATTGCTCAAACAACAACAACATTTTCTTATACCGGCGGAAATCAGACATTTGTAGTACCTACTTGCGTTAGCTCCATTACAGTGCAAGCATGGGGCGGCGGCGGCGGCGGCGGCGGTAATGACACTAAAACGGGAAATGTTGGCGGTGGTGGCGCGTATACAACCAGTGTACTTGCGGTTACCCCCGGTACATCATTAACTATAATTGTAGGTGGTGGGGGTATAGGAGGGACTACAGGCACTAATACCGGTGGCGGCGCGGGTGGTTTTGGATTAGGAAACGGTGGAGCCGGTGGAGCTGCCGGAAACTCTGGAAGTTCCGGCGGCGGCGGCGGCGGTGGCGGTGGTACGGGCATTAAGAACGGCGCTACTTTATTGCTTGTTGCCGGCGGCGGCGGCGGCGGCGGCGGTGGCGGTAATCATAGCGAGGGTGGTATTGGTGGTGGTGGTGGTGAAGCAGGAGGAGTAGGCAACACAGCCGGAGGAGGATTAGGTGCATCAGGAAGTACAATTGGCGCTAATGGTGTTGAGCCTAATAATGATGGCGGCGGCGGCGGCGGCGGCGGCGGCGGATTAGTTGGTGGTGGTGGTGGTAACGCGTGTACCTCGGATGATGGTGCCGGTGGAGGAGCCGGTGGTACAAGCGATGGAACAGCAACAAATGGTAACGGACAAACTCCCGGTAATTCAGGGGCTCTTGCTGCTTATTGTGGCACTTGTTCAAATGGAGGAGCAATATCAACCGCAGGCCAAAATGGTTATTTAGTAATTACATATACACAGCCCCCTCCGTTTTCGGGTACTTTTGCCAGTAGTGCCGGAGCCTGTGGTGTTTCAACGGCAACAATTACACCCACCGGTGGAACCGCAGGATATACCTACACCTGGTCTCCTATTGGAGGTAATGCAGCGGCATCAACTAATTTAACAAACGGAACTTATACGGTAAATATGACGGATGCTAATGGCTGTTCAGGTTCAGCGAGCACTACTATCGCGTTACCCGGCGCTTTGGCTCTAACAGCCACCGTAACGAATGTATTATGTAAAGGAATGAGTACCGGCAGTGCAACGGCAACGGCAAGTGGAGGTACAGGACCAACTTATACCGTAGGAATAATCGCTCCCGAGCAGGGAGGGATAACTACAGGTACAGAAATAATGACTAACCTTGCTGCAGGTAATTATACCATTGGTGTAGTAGATGGCGCAGGTTGCACGGCAGAGATGCCTATAACCATTACACAGCCAACGCTTGCTTTAAGCGCGACAACAAGTCAGGTTAATGTTACCTGTTTTGGATTAAACAATGGTAGTGCAACAGCAACACCTGCGGGTGGAACAGCAGGATATACTTACACCTGGTCTCCTACAGGAGGCAATGCCGCTACGGCAAGTAATTTAAGTGCGCAAAATTATACGGTTACGGTTGAAGATGCGAACTCCTGTGCAACAACTTCAACTTTAACAATATCCCAACCTCCTTTATTAAATTTAACAGCCACCACAACATCGGTTACTTGCAATGGATTAAGCAATGGTAGTGCTACAGCTACTGCCACAGGAGGAACGGCATCTTATACCGTTGGTATTATAGCTCCGCCTCAGGGTGGTGCAACGGCTACCGGGGTGGAAGTTATGAGCGGACTTGCCGCAGGCTTTTACACGGTTGGCGTTCAGGATGAGAATAGTTGTACAGCTACTTTTCCTATAACGATTACTCAACCTGCCGCATTAACAGTAGTAGCCACAGGGACAAATGTTACCTGCAATGGTTTAAACAATGGTACCGGGGTTGCTACTGCTAATGGAGGAACCGGCACTTATCTGTATAATTGGTCTCCTTCAGGAGGAACAGCGGCTACGGCAAATAACCTGTCTCCGCAAACTTATTCGGTATTGGTTACCGATGGAAATTCATGTACTGCGACAGCCACTTTAGATATTACGCAACCTCCTTTATTAAATATAACAGCTACCACAACATCGGTTACCTGTTTTGGATTGAGCAATGGTAGTGCTACGGCTACTGCCACAGGAGGTACATTGCCTTATATTATTGCGATTAACGCTAGCCCACCTCAGGGAGGTATAAGCACCGAAACATATGCGGCAAGTGGTTTACCGGCAGGTACTTATACATTTGGCGTTCAGGATGCTAATAGTTGTCAGGATACAGTCTCTATAACGATTACTCAACCTGCTTTGTTTGCGGCTTCAATAACGAGCTTTACCAATGTATCCTGCTTTGCAGGAAACAATGGCGCCGCAACCGTAAGTGGTGTGGGCGGCGAAACGCCTTATGCTTCCTATAGCTGGTCTCTCATAGGAGGAACCGCCGCTACCTCTACCAGCAGTTTAACTGCCGGAGATTACACCGCTACCATAACCGATGCAAACGCTTGTACAGCAACTGCAACGGTAAATATTACACAACCTGCTTTATTAACTTTAACAACAGCTACAACCGGGGTAACTTGTAATGGTTTAAGCACGGGCTGTGCAACCGTTATCCCTTTTGGAGGAACACCTACTTATACATTGGGCATAAACTCAACCCCACCACAAATAATTATTTGCCCTGGTCCCGGAATACAGCAACCATTTTGCGGGCTTCCTGCAGGTTCATATACCATAGGTGCTCAGGATGCTCAGGGTTGCCTTACCGGTACTGTTATAACCATTACCCAACCACCTGCATTAACTTCAACAACAACACAGACAAATGTTACTTGCTTTGGGCTATCTAATGGCACTGCCTCTGTGAACCCGACAGGAGGAACGACTCCATATACTACATATAGTTGGTCTCCAAGCGGAGGAGCAGCCGCACTTGCAAGCAACTTAACCGCACAGCCTTATACTGTTACAGTAACTGATTTCAATAATTGCACCACAACATCTACTTTAACTATTACTCAACCTCCACTATTAACCACTTCTATTTTAATATCGCATAACGATTCCTGTAATGGAGACCATAACGGCAGTGCCACAGCTACATCTATGGGCGGTACAACGCCTTATACTTATTCATGGAATACAGCACCTTTGCAAACAGATTCAACGGCGAGTAATTTACCGGCAGGAACTTATTCGGCCACTGTAACCGACGCGCAGGGTTGCACTGCTACAACATATACAACCATTACCCAACCACCGGTGTTAACTGTATCAAGTACTCCTAAAACTATATGTATAAGTAACAGCACAACATTAACGGCAATTGCTACAGGTGGTAATACTGCCCAGTCCTATACTTATTCTATTGCTGGTGTGATAAGTAATACTGCTGCTGTAAGCCCAGTTACTACGACTATATACACGTTAGGGGTACTTGATATGAAAGGTTGTACTGCTACTAATTCAGTAACGGTGTTTGTGAGAAACCCATTAAGTTTTATTGCAGTAAGCCCGGCTGTAGAGATGTGTAATGGTTTTACAGCTAACCTAAATGCAACAGGGAGTGGTGGCGACAGTACATTTACATACATTTGGAATCCGGGTACTATTGTAGGACAAAACATTATGGTACAACCTAACCAAACCACTACCTATACTGTTACCTTACTGGATGCCTGTGGTACTCCTACGGTTACATCAACGGTTGATGTAATTATCGATCCTTTGCCTAATGTAACCTTTGTTTCCGATAAGCAAAACGGATGCTACCCTTTGTGTGTTAATTTTACAAGCACCCCGGTACCTCAGGCACCTTCACCCAATATTATTTCTTATGTTTGGAATCTAGGAAGTGGATATTCAAGCACTACGGCTAATCCTTCACAGTGTTATACTAAACCGGGCACATATAGTATAGAGGTTACTACTACATCTGATAAAAATTGTGTATCGCACGACAGCATATTGAACATGATTACTGTTTATAACCACCCGGTAGCAGATTTTACTTATTTACCGGATCCTGTAAATATTTTATCGCCTACGATACAATTTACAGATGCATCTACAGCTCCGGATAGTTATATAAAAAATGTGTTTTGGCAAACATTTGGAGATGGCAGCGATTCTACCAGTATAATAGACAATCCGGTGCATATCTATCAGGATACAGGCACGTTTTGTGTTAACTTAATCGTTACAAATGGTTTCGGTTGTAAAGATACTACCCAGCAGTGCGTAGTTATTAAACCCTATTTTACTTTGTATGTGCCTAATGCATTTTCTCCAAACGGAGATGGCATTAACGACACCTTTTTACCTGTGGGAGACTACGTGGAAACTTTTGATATGACAATATATGACCGTTGGGGAAATGAAATCTATTCTTCAGGAGATATAACAAAGGGATGGAATGGGGCAAAAGGGAGTGCCGCCGCCAAAGAAGATGTGTATGTATACATGATTAACGCGACCGACGCGCTTAGGAAAACACATTCATATAAGGGAACGGTTACGCTTATTAAGTAATACTAAGTTACAGTAAATCCTATTTTCTTTAACTCATTCCAAAAATGAGGAAATGATTTTTCAACTACAGTTGGATTTTCTATTTCAATCTCATTACCACACAAGGCAAGTGGAGCAAAGCTCATAGCCATTCTATGATCGTTGTACGTGTTTATTATTTTATTCCGGGCTTTAAAGGAAGAATTAATTTCAACAAAATCTTTGCCGGTTAAAACTTCCGCGCCAAATTTCCCTAATTCCGCTTTAACTGCGGCTATGCGGTTGGTTTCTTTAATAGATAATGTTTGCAGTCCATGCAGATTTGCCTTTATGTTTTTAGCGGCACAGCAAACAGCCAGTGTTTGTGCTATATCGGGGCATTTTGCAAAATCATAGGTAAAGGAGTGCGGAAAGAGATTATCTTTTTTCTTTAGTACAACACCGTTCGTTGTATATATAGTTGATATACCTAACTGTTCAAACAAAGACACACACACACTATCTCCTTGTAAGCTGTTTGCAAACAAATAGGGAAGTATAATCTCTCCCTCTTTGGCGAGCAATAAGATGCTGTAAAGATAAGATGCGGCACTCCAGTCGCTTTCAACAAAAACTTTTTCACTTGGTTTTATATAAGGTTTGTTGCTAACACTAATGATGTTTTTTTTCCACTCATGCGTTGCACCCCATTGCTTCATTAATTGCAAAGTCATTTCCACATAAGGCTTGGAAACCAATTCATTCTTTATATGTAGCTCCAAAGGCTCTGCAAACAAAGGGGCTGTCATTAGCAAAGCAGAGATAAACTGCGAGCTGATGCTTCCATCAATTTCCACCTTGCCTCCTTTAAGTTTTTTTCCGCGTATCTTTAACGGAGGGTAACCTTCGTGCTTCAAATATTCAATATCCGCATTCATCTCGCGCAACACATTTACCAAAGCGCCAATGGGGCGCTGCCGCATACGTGCCGTGCCGGTTACGGTCCATTCACCTTCCAAACAATTCAGATAAGCAGTTAAAAAACGCATTACAGTACCCGCGTCATGTACATCAATAGTTTTGGTGTAAGGTAATTTATTTAATATGCTTTCTAATATTTGTGTATCCCTTGCATTCGACAGGTTATGAATTTCCACATTCTCAAAGCCTCCTATGGCTTTCATCAATAACAAACGATTGCTGATGCTTTTAGAAGCAGGCAGGGTTATCGTTCCGTTTACTAATTGAGTTGTATGAGAAAGTTTAATGCTTCGCAATTTTGTTACAAATTAATCTTTGGCAATTTACTTACTTTCAATTTCCTGTACTTAAAAAACCAATCTCCATAATGCGTCTTTTTATTTAACTATTTTGTATGATAATTTCCACGAAAGCCTTTATCTTTTCAATATCTGTCGGAAGGAATTGAATACAATCTTCATCATTCTTAAACCAGGTAATCTGGCGTTTGGCATAGTTGCGGGTGTGTTGCTTAATCAGCTCTATGGCTTTATCTAAAGATGTTTTGTTTTCCATATAATCAAACAACTCTTTATAACCAACAGTGTTTAACGCGTTTAAATGTTTATAAGGAAATAAAACTTCGGCTTCTTTTAAGAAACCTGTAGCCATCATATCATCTGTCCGCTGATTTATTTTTGCATAAAGGCTTTCTCTTTCTTCGTTAATAAAAATTTTTATTACATTGAAATCTCTTTGAACGGCTGCATTTTTTCTGAAAGAGGAATAAGGTTTGCCTGTTGCCAAATATACCTCCAAGGCGCGCATCAACCGGTGAGGGTTGTTTATATCTGATTGAGTGTAGAAATCTACATCATGTTTTTTAACCTGCTCTTGCAGCCAGATTAAGCCATTCATATTAAATTGTTCGGTAATTTCTTTTTTAATTATGGCGTTGCTTTCCAGACCTTCATCAAAACCTTTGCAAACAGCGTCTATATACAAGCCGGTGCCACCGCACATAATTACAAGATTGTGTCGGGTAAACAACTCACTTAACTTCTTTATTACATCCTTCTCATAATCTCCGGCAGTGTAGTTTTGATGGATAGAAAGGCAGTCAATAAAATAATGAGAAATATTCTGCATTTCCTCTATGGTAGGTTTAGCTGTGCCAATGCTCATTTCTTTATAAAGCTGGCGACTGTCTGCCGAAATAATTTCCGTATTAAAATGTTTGGCAAGCTGAACACTAAGGGCTGTTTTGCCAACTGCCGTAGCGCCGCATATAACAAGGAGATTTTTTAGTTTCATTAATTTTCGGAGATTAGCTTCCTAAGCATATTCAGGGCTGTATCAGCCGCTATTTTGATGTTACTATCTCTATTATTACTAAAAATAAAACGATTAGATTTAACTTGTTGTTTGGTAGCGATAGCAATGCAAACGGTGCCAATAGGTTTGTCGGTTGTATCTCCGGTTGGACCTGCGATACCGGTAGTGGCAATCGCATAATCCGTATCAAAAGTTTTTAGAATACCTTTCGCCATTTCTTCCGCGCACTCTATAGATACGGCTCCGTAGGCATTAATGGTTTCAGGATTTACGTTTAGTTGGGCGATTTTAATTTCGTTCTCATACGCAATCACACTTCCCTTATAATAAACAGAGCTACCGGCAACGGATGTAATTAAATGAGAGATATAGCCGCCCGTACAGCTTTCGGCAATGGATAAGGTTCGCTTTTTATCGGTGAGTATTTTGCCTATAATACTTTGAAACGTAGGAGCTTCCTTACCCAATTCTTCTTCGCCATAAATATATTCTGAAATAATGTTATAAAGTTCTTTAACTTCATTATCAACCATTTTTTTTATTTGCTCTTTATTTTCTCCTTTTATCGATAAGCGCAGTTTAACCATGCCCGGTGAGGGGAGATAAGCGAGTTTAATTTCTTTTGCGGGAAGCTTATCTTCCCAATCTTTTAGTTTATCAGCCAAAAAACTTTCGCCTATGCCTTGTGTTAAAATAGTACGGTGATAGATGAAGGGCAATGTAAAAGTTTCTTTTAACTTAGGTAAAGCTACATCTGTCATAATACCTTTCATTTCAAAAGGCACACCGGGCACACTGATGAATGTTTTATCATCTCGGTTAAACCACATGCCGGGCGCTGTACCATAGTTATTAAATAACACTTCGCAATTGGCAGGCACTTCCGCTTGTTTGGTGTTTACATCCAACATAGGACGGTTACGCTTTTTAAAGAACCCTTCTACATGCGCAAGTACTTCCCTATTTATAACCAAATGCGTATTAAAGTATTCGCAAAGGGTATGCTTGGTTATATCATCTTTTGTGGGGCCAAGCCCCCCTGTTATAATAATCATATCCGCACGCTTTTCGGCTAAAGCGAGAGCTTCTAAAATATGCTGTTTATCATCACTCACAGATGTTATTTGCTTTACCGAGACGCCTATTTTGCTAAGTTCGGTTCCCAGCCAAGCGGAGTTTGTATCTACAATTTGTCCGATTAAAATCTCGTCGCCTATGGTAATTATTTCCGCTAACATATTTAACTTTTTTTCAAAGTTGATAATATATTTTAAAATGAGCTATTATTCGTTTGTTAATAATTATCCGTTTGTACTTATGTATTCGATTCGTTCAGCCGTTTTAATTCTTTATTTTTACTTTGTAAAAGATGATTCGTTTTCTATTCTTATTTCTATTTCCTGTTGGTGTTTTCGCGCAGTCTCCGGCTGAATTGAAAGCCTTTGATTACCAACGAGCTGATAGTATTGCGTTGCATTTCCCGAAAAAGAAATATAAAGCGGCTACTGAAATTGCCGCTGCACTTACCGAAAATTTAAGAACAGAACAAGAGAAGTTTAGAGCTATCTTCAGATGGATAACTGATAATATAGAGTATAATAAGAGCGCGCAAAATGTTATTGAAACAGATGTAGTGGTAAGGAAGAACAAGGCTGTATGCCAGGGCTTCTCAAATCTTTTAAAAGAAATGTGCAACTCCGTAAATATATCGTGCGAAGTTATTGCAGGTTATACAAAAACAGAGGCAAAGGACATAAATAAGGTATTAAAGAAGACAGACCATGCCTGGAATTGTGTTCAGTTGTATGGCATCTGGTATTTGGTTGATGTAACTTGGGCTACCAGTAAATATAATGTGGTATCGCATAAATACATGAAAGAGTTTGATGAACATTACTTTTTAACGCCCCCTAAAAAATTTATTTTAGATCATTATCCTAAAGATAATAAGTACCAATTTTTAGAAAAACCTATTAAGAAAAAAGTATTTACCCATTGGCCGGTATATTATACTGATTACTTTCATTTTAATATTGAAAATATTTCTCTAAAAAAAGGAGTCTTCAAATGGCGTAAGACTGATACTCTAAATGTAAGCATAACAAGTGGCGTAACTCTTAAGAATGCAGCGGTACTTGTAAATGCAGATAAATATGTTACCCCTGTTACTTTAGTATATAATGAAAAGACAAAACAATATTATTTCAATTATGTTTTCCCTACAGTCATAAAATCAGATTTCACTATTTACCTGAATAATGAATGTATTGCAGAGTATTTGATTGATGTAAAGAAATAGATGCCTTGTTGCGATTGTCGCGTTTTAATTCCAGCGGTAATGGCTTATTTCATATCTTTAATTACGCTACTGGCTTCAGACAAATAATAATCTTTTTTCAGATTAGCCGCCCACTTTTTTTCGCGACCAAGTTTGGCTGTATCAACCGAAATCCTTTGTATATCCATATTCATAAGAGATACATCAACACCCGGAATATCTTTTCTTAATTCATCGTATTTTTTATTGTCTTCTTTATATTTTTTGGCCTCTGCCATATATTTATCCAAATTTAAGCTGTATTTACTGTCATCTTTTTTCGCTTTAAACTCTTTTGCTTCTTCATTAACCAGTATAAACTCTTTGTTTTTCTCAACCCTTGTGAGGCTTTCTTTTTTCAGCTTATCGTATTTAATATTATTGAAGGGAGTATAATTCGCTTTAGCCATTTCATCCCAAGGCATAGGATTATCAAGCTCTTTTTCGCCTGTTTCTATATATAGATAAGGATCAGGCAAAGCTATATCAGGTGTAACCCCTTTTAGTTGAGTAGCCCCGCCATTGATGCGATAAAATTTTTGTATGGTAACTTTTACCGAACCAAGAGGCTTTAGCGAATCAAATTGCTGCAAGAGATAATTATCCAAATCTAAAAAATTCTGCACCGTACCTTTACCAAAACTTTGTGTACCCATTATAACAGCACGTTTGTAGTCTTGCATGGCCGCAGCCATAATTTCTGAAGCCGACGCGCTATTTCTATTAATCATCACCACAAGCGGTCCGTCATATATTTGATTAGAATCCCTGTCAACCAATTGGTCTATCTCTCCTCCTTTTTTACGTACCTGTACTATTGGACCCTTCTTTATAAACAAACCTGCCATATCAACTACTTCCTGTAAAGAACCACCACCGTTATTCCGGAGATCTAAAATAATTCCATTTACATTTTCATTTTTCAATTTAATTACTTCATTTTTTATATCCTGAGAACAATTATGTGCTCCGTTTCTTGCAAAGCCGCTACTATAAAATGTAGGTAGCATAATATAACCCACTTTGTTTTTTTCTTTCTGAATGATAGCGGAATGCGCGAAGGTTTCATCTAAAGGAACAATATCCCTTATCAAAGAGATTGTTTTTGAGGAACCATCCGGTTTTTTTATTGTAAGTCGAACTTCAGTACCCTTTTTCCCTTTTATTAAATCAATGGCGTCATCAATTTCCATGCCCACAATATCAACAGCTTCATTGCTTCCTTGCGCTACTTTCATTATTACATCGCCTGCTTTTAAATCACCTTGCTTATACGCAGGGCCACCTACCACAAGCTCACTTACTTTTATATAATCATCTTTTTGCTGAAGGCGCGCGCCAATACCCTCCAATTGACCACTCATGCTTTGATCGAACATCTTTTTTTCTTTGGGTGGAAAAAACTCGGTATGAGGGTCGTACATAGCTGTAATGGTATTTACATATTCCGCAAAACGATCTTTTTTAGTCAGCTTCTTTAAACGTTTAAACCAATCATTATTCAACTTAAGCACTTTTGCTCTGGCTTCAACTTCAAGCGAATCAAAAGATTTAACAACAGCGTCGGTATCTCGTTTAGCTTTTACTTCTTTTATCTTTTCTTGCGCAACCAACATATCATTAAGTCTGGCAACGGTTTGGTACTGCAAACTTTTTCTCCATTTGTCTTTTAGCTCATTTTCACTTTTAGCAAAGGTTGTTTTTTCTCCGTCTGTTTCGTATTCCTCATCCGTTTTATAATCAAAGGGTTTAGAAAGAATTTCTTTGTACCAAGCCTCTTTTTCAAGTATTCGTTTGGTTTTTAATTCATTCGATAAACTAAATAATTCAAACGTTTCCGCGTTAATCTGTTCATCAACTTTTGTTTTATACTTCGCCATGTTATCTATATCTCCCTGCATAAACCATATTTTGTCATGGTCAATACGTTTCATATATAAATCGAAGAACTTAACAGAAAAATTATCGTCTATCTTTTGAGGATTATAATGAGATTGATCTAAGCCATTCATTACTATATCCAATATAATCTGATTCTTATCAAAGGAAAAATTAGCGATTGAAAATGAAAATAAAACAATGCTTATGGCTACTATTATTGGGGTTATTAAACTTTTACGCATATAAAATAAAATGTTTCTAAAATTAACGAAAACTTAGATAGGTTATTGTGTAATTAGTAAGAATGAAATTAAATAACGTTAAACGGCTTTAAATAAGTTCTAAAACTTTTTAGAACTTAGCTTTGGTTACACGACGATGTTTTTTGCTTTTTAGAATATACCCGATTTTAACCTCTAATGTAAAGTAAGCATCTTTATCTTTTGGGTTACCTCGCTCCTGACCAGGATTAGTTTGACCGGGTATCCTGCCTAAATTAGGATCTGCTAAAGCCACGGCTATTGGTCCCTTGTATTTCAACAACAAACTTGGACTATAATAAACCGTACTAACTCCATCAATATAATCCGTAAAGGTTTTTCTAAATAAATACTCTATGCCAATTGACCATTTTCTGCCAATAATATATTTTGCTCCAATTCCAAAAGGTATAGAAATAGATACTCTTTTAAATTGTTTTGTTCCTCCCGGAAGCCCTTGCCCTTCCAAATCGTAATCATGTATATTATACCAAGTACCTTGATAAGATTCTTTGGGATTATAATAAAACGCTCCTATTCCAGCGGTCAGATAATAATAAGATCCATAAGAATGGTATCTGCGAAACATGGTTTTTTTAATTTTATATTTATTTCCGTGCTTATCAAAAGATAAAGCAAATTCAACGCGTGTACTTAATTCAAATATGTTTGACTTAAAGTTCAAATTTCTATTCTGCCGAAAAATATTGGTTGAGAGATTATCATTTCCGGCAACTTGAAGGAATGAAAATGCAGTATTGGAAGCCCATTTCTTACTTAAGCGGTATCTAAAACCTCCTGCCCAAGCGCTTTTTGTATAAGGAAATTGAAGATCATGATAACTATAGTGAATACCATTGTTAGCCTTCCCCCCCATATCGCCTAAAAAACCTGCTGCTCCAATACCAAAATAAATCTCTTTTTGTTCTTTCTTCCACGAATCTCTTTTTGCAAAATATTGGGCGGACAAAGTATGCCCGAGAATTATCAAAGGGAGTAGTATTTTTATGTTACGATAAACCATTTAAAACAAACGATGAAATTACAAAAAAAACACTTACAACCTACAAAGTGTTTATACACACCCTATTGAACAATTAAATGTCATATTGTTTTTTTGCAAAAATTTCAAAAGGCTAACGCTATCTATTTCAGGATATAGAGCTAAAGAATTCAAGGGTAAATTACAAATAGTATGTGCTAACGAACTAATTCGAAAAAGCCGGTTTTATTTATAGTTTTATTATTTATATCATTATAGTTAATGATATAAAAATAAGTGCCGTCCGTTTCATTATTTCCGTTTTTACCTTTGCCATCCCATCCACCATCAATACCTGTCCATTCATGTAATAAGATTCCCCAACGGTCATAAATCTTACAATCAAAGTCGCTGATTCCGGTAGCTTTTATACTAAACACATCATTTATACCATCTCCATTAGGACTAAATATATTAGGTATAATAATCATGGTAGGGATTTCATTTACTGTAATTTTTACCGTAGCTGTATCCCAACACCCCTTGCTATCTGTAACTGTTAGCGTGGCTGTGTAAATGTTTTGGATTAAGCTTGGCGCTGTATAAATCTCAGTTGGGTTTTGAGTGGATGAAGAATTTCCATTTCCAAAGTTCCAGTTATAACTTGTGTTTGATATGATGCCGTTTGTAGAAGTACCCAACCCTGCAAAAGAAACCGTATCAGGTGCGTTGCCGGTTGTAAGAGTGCCGGTAGGTGCAGTAATCGCCGCCGTAACACTGTCTTTTGTTAATGGAACCGTAGAACCCGCACTAAGCTGTCCACAAGAATTAACAGCATAAACGGTGTACATTCCAGGAGTAGTAAAGCTTGGAGTTGATGATGTAGAAACTGTGTTGGTAGATGGTGCCGGACCAACCCAAATATAACCGGTTGCGTTTGTAGCGGTTACCACCATGGAATTAACCGGATTATTAGAGCAAATATAATTATTAGGAGTAACTGACAATGAACTTGGAATAGGTACTATATCTATCTGTTTTGATGCAGTATCTACACAACCATTAGCGTCTATACCAATAACACTATATGTAGTGGGGTTAGTTGGGGTTATTGTAACGGAATTACTATTGGCTGAAACAGAAGTTACGCTTGGCATCCAAGTATACGTAGAAGTCCCGCCGTTGTTAGCTGTTAAAGTAGTTGTGGCATTTGAACAAACTGTATTGCCACCAATTGCCGTAATTATAAGAGGAGCGGGTGTGTACACAGGTAATGATAATGGTGTAGCAGTGCTATCCATACATCCATTCCCGTCCGTTACTGAAACGGAGTATGTTGTTGGATTTGCTGTTGGTGTTACTACAATACTTGGTGTGCTTGTTACTGCTCCCGTACTCCATGTATAAGAAGATAGGGTAGATGGGGTAGCTGTCAGTGTGGTGCTACCTTGTGCCGCGCCTATGCAAACAGGGGAAGATGATGGGCTAATGGTTATTACTGTAGTCGTAAATACGGTTACAGGTTCATTGTTTACAGCACTAGTACATCCATTAGCATCGGTTGCCATTACTGTGTATGTTGCAGAAGCCGTTGGCGTAAACGCAACTCCATTTGTTATACCACCACCCCAAGTATAGGTATAGGTAGTGGGGGTTCCGCTTAATGATACTGTATTACCCGGACAAACACTTGGGCTTGGGCTGGCAGTTATAGAAAAACTAATAGGAGCATCTATAGTTATGCTTATTGTATCGGGCACAGTCATACAGCCTCCTGATAAGGTACCTGTTACGGTATAATGTGTTACCACGGAAGGTGTAACTATAATTTGATTGGTATTGTTTGAAAGAGTAACGCCGTTAGCCACCCATGTATAGGTACTGGCACCCTGAGCTGTTATTGTATCGGCTACTCCGACACAAGCTATTGGTTTTGTAGCTGAAAGACTTGTTATTGTAGGATGACTATTAACTATTACACTATCCGTAACGGGTACACTTACACAACCATTTACATCCGTTACTGTAACTGTGTAACCTTGAGATGTTGTGCCTACGCTAACCGTTGTAGTTGAAGCGTTAGCCCCTGTACTCCAGGTATAAGAAGCAATTGACGTAGTGGTACTTGGCACGGCAGTAAGCGTGGCTGTGGAGTTAGGACAAACCGGTTGAGAAACTGCCTGTATTACTGGTAAAGGATTTACCGTTACCGGTACATAAGCCGTATCTGGACATCCATTGGCATCGGTTCCCCAAACAGTATAGGTGGTAGAACTTGGTGGTGTTGTAGTAATTGATGAAGTATTTACTCCTCCTGCATTGGCGCTCCATGTATAGGTATTAGCGCCAGACACCGAAACGGTAACCGTACTTCCTATACAAACTGTTCCCGAAGGATTTGGCGTTACATTTATTGGTTTCGGTGCAACTACGTTAACAACAGTAGAAGTGGGCGAAGTTGTACAACCTCCACCTAAAGAACCTGATACCGAATAAGTAACACTTACTGTAGTGGTTGGAGTTACTGTAATAGTATTGGCATTACTTGATATTGGCACACCATTAGAGGCTGTCCAAGTGTATGTGTTTGCACTAGCGCCAGATGCTGTTAATGTATAGGTAGTATTTAAACAAGCCACCGAAGCAAATGATGTGGTTACTGTTAAGGGTGAGTTAGTGCTAAGCGTAACACTGGTTGTAGTCGTATTTACACAACCATTTCCATCTGTTCCGCTAACGGTATAATCAGTAGGGCTAACTGTTGGCGTTACTACTACTGAAGCAGTTGTGGCACTACCTGCATTGGCACTCCAAGTATAAGAAGTGGCTGACCCGCTTGCGGTTAATGTTGCTGTAGTACCCGGACAAGCCGTTATACCAGGTGCACTAATAGTTGGCAGAGGATTTACTGTAAGTGTACCTACCGCATTGTTTTTGCAACCGTTAGCATCAGTTCCTGTAACGGTGTAAGATGTATTACTGGTAGGGGATGCTGTTATTGAATTTGTTGTCGCACCCGTACTCCATGAATAAGAAGTGGCCGTACTACTATTAGCGGTTAAAGTACCTGTATTACCAATACATATAGGTGTACTGGTAGCTGTAATAGTTGGCAAAGAGTTTACAGTAATAGTTCCAGTACCCGATGCGACACAACCTGCTGAGCTTGTTCCAGTAACCGAATAAGTTGTAGTAACTGTGGGAGATTCAGCAATAGATGCTGTAGTAGCCCCACCCGCATTAGCACTCCATGTATAGGTATTTGCTCCGCTTGCCGTTAGCGTACCTGTAGCACCCTGACAAATGCTGGTAGATGGAACGGTTAGTAAAATAGATGGGTTTACCGTAACCGAACCTACAGCAGTACCGGTACAACCTGACGAGTTGGTTACCGTTACGCTATAATTTGTATTAACTGTAGGTGATACTGTAATAGTTGCTGCTGTAACTCCTGTGTTCCACGAATAAGAAATAGCTGTGCCGCAATTGGCAGTTAGTGTAGCTGTGCCGCCGGCACACAGCGTTGTGCTGTTTACCGTTACCGCAGGCGTAGGGTTTACTGTTATTGTTCCTGTAGCTGTGTTTTTACAGCCGTTTCCATCTGTTCCGGTAACGGTATATGGTGTTGTACTTGTTGGCGATGCTGTAAGTGTAGCTGTGTTTGCACCCGTGTTCCACGAATAAGAAGTAGCCGTACCACTACTGGCAACTATAGAAGCCGTAGCGCCAGGACACATAGAAGAACTACTGGCTGTAACAGTTGGTAAAGTATTTACCGTTACTGATCCTGTGGCAGTTGCCGTACACCCCGATGCACTTGTGCCGGTTACGGTATATGTAGTATTTGTTGTCGGGCTTACACTTAAAGGGTTAGACGTAGAACCGGTATTCCAAGTATAAGAAACAGCGGTACCCCCACTACTTGCTAATACAGAAGCCGCAGAACCCACACAAATTGTAGGGCTGTTTACGGTAATAGTTGGCGGTGGCGCTGCAACACCATCAACCTCTACCTGAGTCATTGCCCATTCGTCATTACCATTAGCTCCATTTGTACAATCACACTTAGTGGCATCAAAAGGAATAATTTTAAAAATAACAGGCGTTAAAGTGCTAAATGGGGTCATATTCCATGTATAAGTCGTCATAGTAGCGCATCCGTTACCCGGAGCTGTAGCTGCAATAGGATTACAACTAGCGTTCTGCGTGCCGACAGACCCTCCTCCTGTTTTCGATGGTGTTATAGAGAATATAGGTCCGGTAACCCAGGTAACTCCTCCATCTGTAGAATAGCCTACCAATACTTGGTCTGCTCCGTGTGATGTAGCAGTACCATAGGTTCCCATAGTAATATAAAAGGTATTAACGTATACACAATTACTGGCACTTGGCGTAACAGTAAAAGAAATAAAATCAGGTGTGGTAACTAAAGAAGGTGTTGCTGAATTACAATACGCATAACCGGGTTGGCTTGCTGCTGTAATCTGAAAATACCCACAAGTCCCAAAACGTCCAGGGCAATATCCATAAGGCGAAGTAGATAATGCACTTACCCCCAAATTACTATAACTTGATGTCAACGTACTGGTACAAGAAGGGCTTAAAGCATTAAAAGTCGTATTGTAGTTGACAGCATCATACTGCACCAATACTGATTGCCCAAAGCTTAATAAGGGCAATAAAGCGACCACAACTGCTATACACTTTTTACTGATTTGTTTGGTAAATATTTTACTCATCTTGTTATTGTTTTTAAAAGAATTTCTTTTTTCAATACAAGTGGTTTCAGTCAGTTAAATTAAGTTAAAATACTTAATAAACTCTGTTTAGGATATTCACTTTGTCGGCAAAAATAGTATAAAGAATCACTTGGCAAAGTTAACAAATCGTTAAGTTTCGGAATAAAGCCTTAATCTTCGACGAAAGATAATTTCTTCATCGATAAAACTGTATCCTTTTCCTCCAAAGCTTAACAATAACTTAACACAAACTTAACTTTCGCTTAACATTGGCTATCTTATATCTATCTAATTTTATCTCAGATTTATTAACAGTTCCTAAACACATTAAATTTAAGATGAAATACTATCAAAAACCCGGAGTTTACATTGCAGGTGTAGGTCAGCTTAAAGTTGAAAAAGCCTCTAACCTTAGCATTCGCCAAATGGGTGCCAGCGTTATTAAAGCCGCTATGAAGGATGCAGGGGTTGAGAAAGCCAACGCCATCTTTTTGGGCAACATGCTTTCGGGTATGATTTCTCATCAGGAACAATTAGCGCCTCTGGTAGCAAACGAAGCCGGATTAAAAGGTACCGAAGCCATAAATATAGAAGCCGCCTGTGGCTCTGGTGGGGCTGCTTTACGTATGGGTTTTATGGCTATTATGAGTGGCATGTGTGATACCGTGGTGGTTTGTGGGGTAGAAAAAATGAGCCACGAGGATAAAGATTTTATTACCAAATCTATTGCCACGGCTTCTGATTGGGAAAAAGAAGGTGGAAAAGGAGAAACTTTTGTTACGCTAAATGCCCGATTAATGCAGATGTATATTGATAAATACGATGTATCGCCTGATAACTTTGCCATGTTTGGGGTTAACGCGCATAAAAATGCCAACATAAACCCCAATGCCATGTTTCATAAAGAAATTTCAATTTCTGACTATATCAACTCTAAATTCTTAACCAGTCCGGTTCGCTTATTTGACGCATCGCCTATCTGCGATGGGGCGGCTGCCATTGTATTATCTAAGTACCCTTCCGTAAATAAGAATGCGCCTAACATAAAAATTACCGCTTCGGCTTCTTCTACCGAGTATATCGCCATTAGTGATAGATGTAATCCATTAGCTGCCGAAGGTATTCAGCGTTCGGGCAACAAAGCCTTTAATATGGCGGAGATTACTGCCAATGATGTTGATTTTTTTGAATTACACGACGCATACTCTATCATATCTACCCTTTCTTTAGAAGCTATGGGCTTTGCCAAACAGGGCGAAGGCTGGAAACTGGCTTTTGAAGGAGAGATAACTCCCATGGGCAAAATACCTGTTTCTACCTTTGGTGGTTTAAAAGGCAGAGGACACCCCATTGGTGCATCTGGCGTTTATCAGGCTGTAGAAGCGTATTTACAACTAACCGACAGAGCGGGTGCCAATCAAATAAAAAAAGGAGCCAATGTTGGTTTAATACAAAGCGTAGGCGGTACTGCTTCTACTGTTTTTACACACGTGTTGGTTAAAGAAGCGTAAACATAAATCTTTACCTTTTTAGTTAAATAAATCTGTTTTGCGAACCAATAAGGAAGCTTTCGCCAATCCAAGACAAAATCATGTCGAACTAACTATCAACTCTAATTATAATTGAGAGAAGAAGTAATTACTAAAAAGAGGTAACTAAATATAAGTACCGTCGCGCTTAGCTTCTTTTTTATGTTTAGCCAATTGCAAAGTCCAAAAAATAAGCAGACAACCTAATAACACCCAAACCAATGCGTTTGGCGCATTGGCAAGTTTTTTAAGAATTTTAAATAAGAATTCAAATATTGCTGCTACTCCGTACCAAAATTCTGTCCAAGTCATGGTGTTAATTTTATTAGTTTTGCAAATATAAAGGTATTTTTACTTAGAGATGATATGTTATTAAATATTTTTAAAATTAATAATCATTCCGCTTACATTTATTTGCTCGGTTTTACTCTTGGGTTAGGCATATTTTCAGCGAATTTAAGTGTTAATGCCGATGTTTTTACAAACAGTATTTTATCCTTTTTTATCCCAATAGAAAATACCGGGATTTATGGAAAACTAAGTGGCGTATTGTTGTTACTGATTAATGTATTTGTGTTCGATTTATTTATGATTTCTCAGGAAGTATGCGAAAAGAATAATCATGTACCCGCGTTTTTATTAGGCATATTTTTATGCTATCCACTTAGTATAAACCCGCTTCATCCCTTGTTATTTGCACAGTTATTGCTAAGCGCCTCTATGTGGTATTTTATTTCCACGTATAAATCCGATAAAACCTTTTCCGCTATTTTTAACGGGGCATTTTGTTTATCAATAGCTGATATTTTTTATCCGCCCTTTATTGTTTTTTTAGGTATGTGCTTTATATGCATACTACTGCTTCGCTCGTTAGTTATCCGTGAGTGGATACTTGCTTTAACAGGTATTTTCTTGCCTTATTTTTTTTATGTTTCCTTATTATTTCTGTTTAACAAAAACATGCAGCAACCCGCATTAAATCTGGCTAATTCTTTTCATGCGCCAAGCATCCCCGCATACATGAATGGAAGTTTTTTAATTAATTTTTTGGTGGCGCTTATCGCTGTATTTGCTTTGATGTTTTTTTTAACCAAGACTATTTCAAACGTTATTAAGACTCGAAAATCTTTTGTAATTTTTTTATGGTTAGCCATAATAAGTATCCCAACCTGGTTTATAGTTAGTACCGGTGGGGCTTTTAGCTTCCTGTTATCTGCTATGCCGCTAAGTGTTTTTTGCGGAATATATTTAGGCAATACAAAAAGGCGTATTTTTGCCGAACTTTTGCTATGGAGTTTATTAAGTGCTTTTGTAACAAGCATGCTTCAGCAAGCAAGTATAATTTAATATAGAATAATTAATATAGAATAATATGAAATTTGGAGTAGTTGTTTTTCCCGGTTCTAATTGCGATGAAGATATGGTATATGTTTTAAGTAGTATATTAAACCAAAATACGGTTAAACTTTGGCATAAAGATAAAGACCTGCAAGGTTGTAATGCCATTATACTTCCAGGGGGGTTTTCTTATGGAGATTACTTGCGTTCAGGCGCCATTGCCCGCTTCTCCCCTATTATGGAGAAAGTGAGCGAACATGCCGCAAATGGAGGTTTTTTATTTGGTGTTTGTAATGGTTTTCAAATATTGTGCGAAGCAGGTTTACTGCCCGGCGCTTTGTTGCATAACGATAACCGAAAGTTTATTTGCAAAAACGTTTTTATAAAAGCCGAGAATACTGATAACATGCTTACACATGCGTTACAAAAAAATAAAGCGCTTAAAATACCCATCGCGCATGGAGAAGGGCGTTATCATACGGATGAAAAAACACTAAATCAGTTGAAAAACAACAACCAAATACTATTTACTTACTGCAATGAGGAAGGTATAGCTACCGCTGATTCTAATCCTAACGGTTCCTTAGAAAATATAGCTGGTGTTTGCAACGCTACTAAAAATGTTTTTGGCATGATGCCACACCCGGAGCGTGCCGCCGACGGAGAATTATTTAACGAAGATGGTAAATTAATTTTCAAATCTATCATAGAATCGTTTCAGTCCGTGAACAGCTAAGCTGTTTTTTGGTTTATAAGGCAGTCTTGATTAGATTTTTTTTATCAGCAAAAAAACCTATTTTTGCAACCCTATAAATTTTAAGCCGAGCGAAGCGAATACGCGAGCACCAAAAATAACACAATAAAGATAACGAATACATGTCAGAAGTAACTGAAAAAACCGTACAAAGTCTTGATGTTGAAGAGCAATTTGACCGCCTGCAACTCTTTTACGAGAAATATAAAAAGCAAGTAGCCATTGGCGGAGCCATTGTATTAGGTGTTGTTGGTTTATACTTAGCCTTTACCCTTTATTACGTTCCTACCAAAGATGCCGAGGCGCAGGCAGAAGCTTTTTATGCCGAGCAATATTTTGAGAAAGACTCTTTTAACCTCGCTATTAATGGTGGAAAAACAATTCGTTTAGCGGATGGAACCGATAAAACCATTATGGGTTTCCAACAAATTGCCGATGAGTTTTCTTTTACCCCAACAGCTAATTTAGCTCATTATTATTTAGGAGTATCTTATTTGCGTACAGGTAAATTCCAAGAGGCTATTGATGAATTGGAAAAGTTCAGCACGAAAGATGTGTTGCTTAGTTCAGTTGCCATTGGTGCTATGGGCGATGCCAACATGGAGCTTAAAAAACCGGATGAAGCTATTAAATACTATTTAAAAGCCGCCGACAAGAAAGGGAATGATTTCACATCTCCTATTTATTTAAAGAAAGCTGGCTTTGCTTATGAAACCAAAGGAGAATATGCAGATGCAATTAAGCTGTACGAGCGCATACAAAAAGAATATACCAAAAGTACCGAAGGCAGGGATATTGAAAAATATATTACCAGAGCTAAGATATTAGGCAATTTATAAATCTCAGCAGTTATTCAACGGAGGAGATTAACTCTTTCCATCTAAAAGGAATAATCTAAAAGCTACCCATTTTTTTCCTGTCGGTAAAAATCTTACCGTTAATTTGTTAAAATCAACCGCTTAAAAAATAGATTATCGTAGCCTGTTTAAAATACTATTTTTGTGGCTTCATTAAAAATAAAAGCTACAAATTGCGCAGATTAACACAAATAACTTTAACTCTTCTTGTAGTTGTTACCTGCTGCTTGTTACCTGAAATCTGTAACGCTCAGCTTGCCAATGTACGCGGTTTTATTTATGCAAAAGATAACGGAGAACCCGCCTTATTTACCAACGTTTATTTAAAAGGCACACAAATGGGAGTGGCGACAGATATAAATGGTTTTTTTAATATTACCAAAGTAAAGCCGGGTACATATACTTTAGTAGCTACTTATTTGGGTTATGATAGCGTAAATGAAACCATAACGGTTGCTGCCAATCAAATATTCAGTAAAAAATATTACCTCAACAAGTCTTCTATTCAACTTATTGAAGTAGTTGCTACGGGAGAGCAACAAGCGAAAAAAGAAAACACGCAAGTATCCGTAATGCGGGTAGATCCGGCAGAGATTAAAAAACTACCCAGCGTTGGGCAGCCAGATTTAGCCCAGTATTTGCAAGTATTACCCGGTGTAACTTTTACCGGTGACCAAGGCGGACAGTTATATATACGCGGTGGTTCTCCAGTACAAAACAAAGTGTTGCTAGATGGTATGATTATTTACAATCCTTTTCACTCCATTGGTTTGTTTTCGGTATTTGATAATGATATTATCAAGAATGCTGATGTGTATACGGCAGGTTTTGGTGCAGAATATGGCGGACGTACTTCATCCGTAATGGATATTACCACACGCGACGGAAACAAAAAACGATTGTCATCTAATGTATCTGCATCCACCTTTGGCGCAAAAGCCATGATTGAGGGACCCATTGTAAGGCTAAAAGAAAACGGAAAAACCAGTATGTCGTTTGTAGTGTCTGGCAAAACATCATACCTGCCTACTACTTCTAAATATATTTATCCGTATGCCGAAAGTTTTTCTAATCCTTACGCTAATGGGCAAACAAACCTGCCTTTTAGTTATAATGATTTGTATGCGAAAACATCTATAAACTCAACCAATGGTTCTAAAATAAGTTTATTTGGTTTTGATTTTAATGATGCCGTTAGTTATACCGGAGTGGCTACCTATAAGTGGAACTCGGTTGGTGGCGGAAGTAATTTTGTATTAATTCCCAGTGGCAACAACACATTAATTGAAGGTAATTTTGCCTACTCACAATATAAAATTAATGAAACAACCGCTACTACTCCTGAAAATAGCAGCACTATTGGAGGATTTAACGGAGGATTTAAGTTTACTAACTTTTTCGGAAGAAACCAGGTTGTGTATGGCTTTGAATTATTGGGCTACCAAAGCACTTTTAATTATTATTCCGGCTATGCCAATTTAGAAAACACACAGGTAGGTAACTCTACTGAAATCGCGGGTTATATTAAAACCAAACTAATATCACGTAACCGTAAATTTGTTTTAGAACCGAGTTTTCGTTTGCATGAATACGCTTCTCTTCAGCAAATTTCTCCGGAGCCAAGGGTTTCGGGTAAATACAATATAAGCAACCGCATACGTTTTAAGTTTGCCGGTGGACTTTATTCTCAAAACTTAATATCCGCCAGTTCCGATCAACAAGTAGTAAATCTTTTTTACGGTTTTATATTAAGTCCGACTAATCTACAAAGCTATTATACCAAAACTCCCGGCGCAACGGATAGCACCCCTGTTACCAATAAAGTACAAAGAGCGCAGCATATAGTTGGCGGCTTTGAGTTTGATTTATTTAAAAACATAGAAGTAAACGTAGAAGGTTATCAAAAAACATTTACTTTCTTAACAAACACCAATCGTTATCAAATATTTAATACAGACCCGCAACACGTAGGCTACTACTCGGATATATTAACGCAAAGTTTTATTATAGAAACAGGTTATTCGCGTGGTTTTGATGTAACGGTAAAGTATCAGAAAAATCGTTTTTATTTATGGAATGTTTACTCCTTCTCATACAACCGCCGTTGGGATGGAGTGCAAGAATACTTTCCGGTATTTGACCGCAGAAACAACATAAATATTGTAGCTACCTACGCTATAGACAAAAACAAACATTGGGAAGCAAGCGTTCGCTGGAACTATGGTTCGGGATTTCCATTTACACCCACGCAGGGATATTATCAGCAGCTTAATTTAAACAACTACATGGGCTCTTATCTTAATCAAAATGGGCAGCTTGGTTATGTTTCCGGAAATTTATTCTCTCAGCGTTTACCTGTTTATGCGCGTATGGATGTTTCTATCCGGTATAAGTATAACTTAAGAGACCGTTATTTTCTTGAAATTAACGGGGGCGCTACCAATGTATTTGACCGTGCTAATATCTTTTTCTTTAACAGGGTTACTTATACCCGCGTAAACCAATTGCCTATTATGCCTAACTTAAATATTAGTTTGAAATTTTAAGAGGTATTACTTTTTAAAAAAAGCAAGCAAGAAGAAGTTAAGAGTTATATCAAATAAAAAACGCCGACAGAATCTGTCGGCGTTTTTTGTATTAGAGTAAATACTAAAACTTATGCAAGTTTTACGTTTACAGCATTTAAGCCTTTTTTACCTTCTTGTACATCAAAAACAACTTTATCGTTTTCGCGAATTTCGTCTTGGATACCTGATACGTGAACAAAGATCTCTTCTCCTGTTCCATCTGTTTTAATAAATCCGAAACCTTTGGTTTCATTAAAGAATTTTACTACTCCGTTTTTCATTTTTTGTTTTGTTATTTTAATTATTCGTATTTGTTTATTTTAACCGAAAAAGCGCGTAAATACTAAATACACTCTCTCGTTTACTCATTCAAGAGAGTTGTAAAATTTATCGAATTGCAATTGGTGTTACAAACAGATTGAGATACAATCTTCTTAAAGAAGTGCCCAAAGGTACACAATTATCTAATACCCAACTATTTTATTTTATCTAAGTACGGTAACTGTGCCATGATAATCATGCGACTGATTAAAAACATCTTCAAAACTTACTTTCCAAACATATACATCTTCCTGAACAACCACTCCGTGTAAACGCCCATCCCAGGCGTTTTCTAAGCCGGTAGAATGAAATATCATCAATCCCCAACGGTCAAAAACCCACATGTTATACGTAGCATCATTAATGCCTATTCCGATTCCTTTAAACCCGTCATTTGTGCCATCATTATTAGGAGAAAAAGCATTCGGGATATAAAAAGTAAACGCGTTAAGAATAATTACCGTTTTGGTTATCGAATCTTTACAACCATGAATATTATCTACAACCTGCGTTACCTCGTAATTATATGGCACTAAATTGCTGTAAGTATGCGTAGGATTGGCAATGGTGGAATAGTTCAGCGAATCAACCGTTTCATAGACATCTCCAAAATTCCAGTTATAGGCATTAATGCCCGATGCCCCTACCGATTGATCCTGAAAATTAATGATGGGGTCAAGAATATTAGCGTCTGTTGGACCCCAGCCAAAGCCTGCCAAAGGTTTTGGGTAAATGGTAATGTAATTATTTTTCGTTATTTTACTTACACAACCACTATCGGTAACAACACTTAAGGATACCGAATAATAACTATTTTGCGTATGCGAACCATTGGTATACGTTTGTGTCGCTACAGTTTGTGTATTATATGTGGCTGTATCTCCATTTCCAAAATTCCAGTTCCATTGTACTACCGGCATAGAAACAACATCGGTAAAAACAGTTGCAAGCGGTGTGCAACCTACGGTATCCGCGAAAAAACTTACAACAGCGCTTGGATTAATATGCACCGTTTCTGTTGTATCGTTCTTACAACCAAAATTAGTAGTAACTTCTAAATTTACCGTAAAATTTCCCGGGGTAGGTAATTGATACGAAGGGTTTTGCAGCGAAGAGGAAGCCCCATTTCCAAAATTCCAATTCCATTGATCAACAAAACCGCTTTTTGTAGTAGATTCATCCGTAAAGTTGGTCGGGTTTCCGTTGCAAGCCGGCGAATGCGCGAATTTCGCGAAAGGGTTAGCGTTAATGGTAATATAAAAAGTAGAGCTTGGTCCCTCACATCCCCCATAATTATCATGAAGTGTAATCATATCGCTTTGAGATGTGGCAACATTGGTAATGGCTGTAAAAGCCGGGATGGAAGTTCCGCCACCGGTTGTTGATAATCCTATATTGGGAATGGCTGTTGTACTCCACGTTATATTTGGCGTGGCGGCTGCCGGAGTGGCTGTTAAAGTAATAACCGGAACTAAATCTCCGGGGCAATAATTCAAACTTGAATGTGTAACAATTGCCGTTGGCACAATAGTAACCGTATAACTTGCCGGCAGTCCGGTACATCCGTTTAAAGAAGGGGTGATGGATATTACCCCATCTATATTATTGCCTGTATTATTTAACCCTGTTGTAAAGGAAGGCGGAATACCTGTTCCATTAGCGGCTAAGCCAATTGCGGCGTTTGTATTAACCCATGTATAGGTAATGTTTGGATTATTAGGGGTATCTGTTAATGTGGGAGCAGCCACTAATACATTCCAGCAAACTACCGGCGATGGAGAAGTTACTGAAACCGTTGGTATAGGGTTAATAGTAACTACGTTCGTATTGGTTGACACGCATCCGTCTGTTGGAGTAATGGTAAGTGTTGCCGTGTATGTTCCGGTTGAAGGATAGATATAGGTAGGATTTTGAGTGCTTGAGGTATCTGTAGTTGTTGTTCCATCTCCAAAATTCCAACTATACGTAATATTTGTTGTGGGTGTAGAAGAATTGTTGAAAATAGTAGTAGAACCTAAACAAGCCGGTGGCGCGGAAAAAGACACGACAGGAAATATATTTACCAAAACAGTATTAGTTGAAACCGCTGAACAACTGAAATTATTTACAGCTGTTAAAGACGCGGTATAAATACCCGCATTAGCATATGTATAAGCGGGATTCTGATTGGTTGACGCGCCTATCCCATCTCCAAAATTCCAGTTATAAGAAGTCGCGCCGGTTGATGTATTGGTAAAATTAGTTGCCGTTCCCTGACAGACGGGTGCAGCAGAAAAAGAAGGTGCAGGCAATGGATTTACCGTAACCATTGAAGTATAGGTAGCGGTACAATTAACCGAACTGGTAATGGTATAACTTACCGGATAAGTACCCGCCGCGGTATACGTATGCACCGGATTATTAGCGGTTGAAGTAGTTCCGTCTCCAAAAGTCCAGCTCCACGCGTCCAATGTACCTTGGTTGGGCAATAAAGTAGATTCATCCGTAAACTGCGTACTATTATTTAAACAAGGCGTGGTAGCGGAAAAAGAGGCGACAGGAGCTATGGTAGAGTTTGTAAAAGTTGCTGTTTGAGAAAGCGTACAACCCGTGTTACCTGTATTTGCAAAGGTTGTCATGGTAACCGAATAGGTACCGCCAACATTTGCCGTAACAGATTGCCCCGTGTTTGAACCTACAATACCCGGTCCGGTCCAATTATACGAAGCGAAACCCGCTTGCGCGCTTAAAACAGTATTACCTCCTACACAGGGCTGTGGAGGAGTTACAACAACTTCCAAGGGCGCGCAATCTACATCAATATAAGCATAGCCAAAATGCCCGCCGGCATAACAGTCACTGGTTTCAAAAGTTATGGTAACCGTTTGACCTACATAAGGAAGTAAAGGAATCAATATGGGAGTCCAATCTTTATAAAAAAACACATATTTTTGATCAACAGGACTGTATAAACTATCAAACCCACCTACTTCCTGAGCATGCGTAACATCTACAGAATAGGTGGCGCAAGTTATCTCATTATTATTCTGGTCATACATGTGTATATCAAAAAAAGGTTGTTGCCCAGGTAAGTGGATAGTTCCACCTGTAGCTAAATTGCCTTGATCTAATACAACCGCATACCAGTATGTAATAGTTTGCGAAGTAGGAGTTACCGAAAAAGTATTAGATATTTTTTGATGATTATACGGATAAACCGCACCAAAACCTGCATTATCTGCCAGTATATAAGCGCTATCATCTCCCAATCTAAGAGAATAGGTATGTCCGGGTGCCACTCTGTTAATAGGAACTAATGGATCGGTACCTCCGTTACAAAGCTCATGTACATAGCCCATATCATTAAACCCATGAGAGTTAAAACCATTTGTATTTATAATTCCATAAAACCCTTGCCCACCAGCTGCACTTGGTCCATCATTCCAAGAGGCAACCCAATTAGCGGTAGTACCCGATGAAAAATCCAAGTTATTGCAACTGGTGCTAAGCGTTTGGTTAACCCCATTATTTCTGTCGGCTTCCAGCTTTTTGGTTCGTTCTTCGGCTTCGGTTTTTTCTTTCTCCACATCAGGTAAGTATTTGTAGGTATATAAATTCTCTAAATAAGGCAGTTTATCTACCCAGTATTGTTGCGCGTTAGCCTTTGTAACAGAGCCCTCCTTTACCAAACGCAGGTAATCTTCCATCTTTAAATAACGCCACTTGGCAGCATACCTGTAAAAGTCTTTGCTTTGCTTAGGTGTTATGTGCAAGTCTTTACAAAAAGCGGCGTCTATTTCTTTCCAGTTATATAAGGCGGGAGTAGCTTCAGTCATGCAGGAATGTGGTTTATTATTTCCATGCTGCGCCCGCAAAATAGCGGACAGCACCAACAGAATGAAAAGAAACCTGTTTTTCACTGAAGTTAACTCATTAAAAGTGAAACAAATATAATACAAAACAGGCTCAATTTTACACGCGACCAACAAAAAATGTTAAACCGGCGCGTTTTTTAACAGATACCCCTAAGGGTAATAGAGTTTTTTAGATTCTAGTTTGTCATTCTGAGCGAAGCGAAGAATCACAACATCAAAGCAGATGATTCACATCGTTCAACACGACAACAGAAGCTTACCCAAAGAAATCTACTAAACAAGTTAGTTTTTTATTTAACCAACCTAAACTCGGCTCTACGGTTTAGTTTGTATTCATCTTCTGTGCAAGGCACAGCGCCTGTACATTTATTTACAGGATTTTTCGCTCCAAACCAATCTACTTGTTTTACTCGTTTGGTATCAAAGCCTTTTTGCTTTAAATATTTTATAACGGCTTTTGCACGCCTTTCAGATAAAGCTTGGTTATAAGCCGCGGTACCTCTCGCATCGCAATAAGCGGATATTTCTATAATGGCATCCAGATGCTCGTTTAATGTTTTTATATTTCGTTCAACAGCTTGTGTGGCAGCTTCATTTATGGTAGATTTATTAAATTCAAAATAAACCGGCTCTAAGCCAAAGGTATTGGTGGCTAATTGTGTTGGTTTAATTACAACCACTACATTTTTATCGTAGCTGTAGAAGTTATTATCAGCTGCCTGAGCTTCTACTCTTACTTTATAAGTACCTTCTTTAGAAAAAGTATAATTAGTAGCGTTTGTATGTGTTTGCAGGGTAGAGTCATTTACGCCCCAATTATAGGTCTTTAATTCCGCCAACGGTATTTTTGAAGATTGTATGGAAACATTTAGCGGTTGATTTATATAAATGGTGTCAGGCGCGGTAAATGTTATTACGTCAGGTACATCCGATGAATAGGTTTCAAACGGCGCTCGCAAATACGTTATTTCATAAATATCCATATCTCCGTATCCGCCGGCCCTTGACGAGGAGAAATAACCATGCGTTTCATTCGCGTTGATGGTCATATAAATATCATCTCCGGCGCTGTTAAAGGGCAACCCCATGTTTTCAGGCGCGCCCCAGTTAGTGCCGTCATAGGTGCTTTTAAAAATATCATATTTTCCAAAACCGGTATGTCCTTTAGATGAAAAATACAACGTTTTTCCATCTTCACTAATCAATGGACTTTCTTCATCTTCTTTGGTATTAATTACACCTCCTAAATTAACCACATTACCCCAAGCGCCATTAGGCTGCAATTCCGCTTTATATAAATCAAGTCCCCCTGCGCCACCTCTTCTCTCACTCGAAAAGTAAACTGTTTTTTCATCCTTAGTCATGCAAAGGTGATTTTGAAAAATATTTTCATTTACCGTGGTATCCAATTCTTTTGGGGTACTCCAGGTATTATGCTTTAAATCCGATTCATATATTTTATTATTGCGATAGGTAAAGAATTTATCCCCGTTATATGAAATAGATATAACAGATTCATGGTCTTTGGTTGAATTTGGAATATCTTTTACACTACCATCTGAAATAGAAAAAGGATGAGCGTTTTTAAAATTCCCGTCTTTATCCTTATTGGCAATAAACATATCTTCAAAATATTCTCCGTCATTTTCATCTATTCTTGTTTTAGGAAAATCTTTGCGTCTGGAAGTAAACATCATTACCGTTTCTTCTTTATTTACAACCGGAACGTATTCAGGAAATATAGTATTTACACCACCACCCACATTAACAATTCTTATTTGTTTACGGTTTGCCGCTTTAGGATTCTTCTCAGCATATTCGCAATCTAAAATGCTTTGATTAATACGTGTTTTTAACGTTACACCTTCATCATCATCTTCAATATATTTTAAAGTTCTATTGTAATAAGCTATTGCTTGCGGGTATTGCTCTTCGTATTGATAATACTGAGCCAAGCCATATATTATTTGAGAAGCGGTATCTTTCTTAGAAAGGCGTTCGGCGCGCAAAAGGTATTTCCCACCTTCACCGGGGTTATTTAAGTAGTTTGTTTGTAGTAACCCATATTCAAAATTAGCTTCATAATTATTGCTGTCTGTTTTAAGTTTTTGTTGGTATTCTTTAGCCGCAGCTTCGTAATCGTTTTTAGTAGCGTATTTTTTCGCTTTAGTAATACTACCCTTTGTTTGAGAAAACAGGTTAAAAGCAATTAGTGTAAAGGCAAGTGTTATTATTTTTCGTGGCATAAATTTTACAAATGAGCGGCTAAATTAACATTTTAAATAAAAAAAGCCGTCGTATTATAAATACGACGGCTTTAACTTCTTGAAAAGAAAAACTATTTATGTGTTTTTTCGCTTGATACAGTTAATTTCTTACGACCGCGTTTACGGCGTGCGGCAATTATTTTGCGACCATTTGGGGTACTCATGCGTTCTACAAACCCATGTTTATTTATTCTTTTACGTCTTGATGGCTGGAATGTGCGTTTCATAATGTGTTATCTAAAAAATGAGGGGCAAATGTAGCTTTTTTTTCTGAACCGAAAAAAATTATTTTCCTCTTCCCTGAAATACAATCAAAACAGTGTAAATAATTATTTTAATATCTACCAAAAGGCTCATGTTTTCGGCGTAAAGCAAGTCGTATTTAAGACGTTGTATCATTTCATCCACGTTTTCGGCATAACCAAATTTTACCTGCCCCCAGGAGGTAATTCCGGGGCGAACACGATGCAAATGCTTATAATGCGGGGCTTTTTCTATTATCTTATCGGCAAAAAATTTTCTTTCGGGACGAGGACCAACAATACTCATTTGCCCAAATAATACATTTATAAACTGTGGAAATTCATCTAAACGGGTTTTCCTTAAAAACAAGCCAAAAGGTGTAATTCTCGGGTCGTTCTCACTTGATAAGGCGGGACCATGTTTTTCGGCATCAATATACATGCTACGGTATTTGAATATTTTAAATGGTTTGCCATGTAAACCAAGTCTTTCCTGAGAAAAAAACACACTTCCTTTTGAAGTTAATTTAACTATTATTGCCAGTATAATAAACAACCAGCTAAAAGCTATCAGTACAAAAACCGAAAAAACAACATCAAATATTCGCTTGGCGTTTATTTGCCAACGGGGGGCGATTTCTCTGTTTAACTGAATTAATGGAGCTTGTATAACAGAAGTAAACTTTACCGAACCCGCCAATATATCATAAACACCGGGTATTAGTTTTATTCGCACATCCAAATCAATAGTATCATTTAGTATTTGTTGTATATAATTATGTTCGGTTGATTCTAAAGCGATAATAATTTCTTCTATATGATGTTGCTTTATTACTGTAGCTAAATCAGCTAACTCGCCCAAATGAGGAACTTTTTCAATTAGTTTATCGGAAAAACCATTCCGCTCGTCGATATGTATAAAACCTCTGAACAGGTTGCCATTACCGGCTTTCAGGTTTTGAATCTCGTTATAAATATTCCAGGCATTTTCGTTGCTGCCAATAATTAGCGTTTTAAACCCAAGTTTTCTTTTTTGTATTTTATGATTGGTTGAGCTCGAGAGAATAAACCGGGGTATTTCTGTCAGTAAAAACTGAAGGCTGAACAATACACCAAATGATTTGTAATAATTTTTATACGACAGAATAGTATCATCTAATAACAAAGCGAAAAACAAAATAAGTACGCCCAATAAAGTTGTATAAAAGGTTTGTATAAACTCATTTAATCTTGAACGACGAAAAGGCTCGTGATAGGCACCCTGCAGGTAATACACAACTACCCAGCATACAGGTATTAATACAGAGCCCGCGTAAAATTTTTTGTTTGAGAATAAATGCTTATACCACTCCCACTCTTGCTCTATATATACTTTACGGTAACTAAAAAAGAGCACCCAAACCAACACGGCTGCAAAAAAATCGCAGAGCAAATACTTTATGGCTTGCCTGCGCTTGTTCATTTAATGGGCTGTAACAATCTTTATATTATCTATATAAGCGGCGTTGTTTGGCACCAAATCATCATACAAACAGGTAAAGTAAATGTAGTACAAACCTGATTGCAGCGTACTTACCTGCTCGGTAAGCTGTATATAGGCTTTTTGCCACGTAGTGCTGGGGTAAACACCGCCACAGGAGGTAATGGCTGTTGCTGTATTTCCGTTAGCAGAAGTGGCGGCACCCTGTATGGCAATACTAATGGGTATATTGCCCATATAATTAAACTCCATATAAATACCCACCCCGCCCGAAGGCAAACCAATGGTAGACGCTGTTTGTACCATAGAAACACCATTTCCGGAAATAGCATTTGGTTGGATTAGAAGGCAACCTCCTTTACCGCCCATGCCAGGAGAATAAGGTATAATTGTTTTATCCGAATCACAAAAACAAGGGCTATCTGTTAGTTTAGGTCCGTTATCACCTACACCACCGTCAAAATTTTCTATCCAAGGAAAGGTAGCATTGGCAAAATACTCAAAGGTGGGTACTATGTTGGTAACCTGCCCTGCCTGCACATTTATAATGGTATCGCAGCCCTTCATTACTTCGTAGGTAGAGCGCAGGGCGCTAACCCCGTTTATTTCTACTACCGCTTTTATAACAAATTCTAAGCTTCCGCTACCTATAACCGGTATTTGGGCACCCAGGGGGAATATGCCATAAGTGGTTCCGTTGGCAATAACCTGCATATCGGAATAATTTTGGTTAGAGGTACCCTGTTGGCTGGTTACTTTGGTGGTATAATTGCTTATTTGTATGTAAGATGGCACAGGTACTGCCGTCCACCGCTTGCAACTGCCAAAAAGAGCCAAAACAATAAGGCAGGTAATTATTTTTTTAATCATGTTTAATATCTAAAGAACGCAAAAGTACGCAGCTTATTGCTTTAAATAAAAATATTGTGGGTAATTAAGGTGAAAAGCCGTCTCTATGCGGAGAACGGCTTTTATTTCTTGTTTTAACATCTTATTATTTCGAATGAAGCGCAGGGTAATGAGAAATCTAATACGCAATAGATTTCTTGCTTTGCTCGAAATGACAACTTATTTACTGCGCGTTCCACCCTCCATCAACCGGTATAGCGGTTCCGGTAAGGGTATTGGCGGTATCTCCGGCTAAAAACACGGCCAGTTTACCAAGAGATTCAACAGTTACAAACTCTTTTACAGCTTGTTTTTCCAGCATTATTTTGCTTACCACTTCGCTTTCAGGTATATTGTGAGTGCGCGCCTGGTCGGCAATTTGCTTTTCTACCAAAGGGGTTCTTACATAACCCGGGCAAATGGCATTTGCGGTAATATTAAACGGAGCCCCCTCTAAAGCAATGGTTTTGGTAAACCCAACCAAACCGTGTTTGGCAGATACATAAGCGCTTTTAAATTCGCTGGCAACCAAACCATGCGCGGAGGCTATGTTTATAATACGTCCGAATTTCTGTTCCTTCATTTTTTTCCAAACGTGTTTGGTGGTATGAAAAGCCGAAGTAAGGTTAATACCAATAATGGCGTTCCATTTTTCCTCCGGAAAATCTTCTACAGGCGATACAAACTGAATACCCGCATTATTTACCAGCACATCAATGGCTCCAAAGGTGCTTATCCCCTGCTCTATCATGGCCTTAATTTCTTCGGGTTTCAGCATATTGGCAGGCGAGTAAATGGTTTTTATACCATGCTCTTTGCCTATTTGTTCGGCTATCTGAGGTCCTTCGGGTTCTAAGCCGTTAAAAATAATATTGTATTTTTCTTTAGCAAACTCTTTAGCAATGCCTAAGCCAATGCCACTGGTGCTGCCTGTAATTAAAACAGTTTTCATAATGTATAGATTTAAAAAGAGATTATCGGGGTTCAAAAGTAGATAAAAACAAGGTTCTTTTGGCTTAATTATTTCTAATAAAAAGCCGTATCGCATTCAAAATTTTTATTATACTTTTGCAACCTTAAATTAAAAAAATTCAAAATGAATAAAATAATTACTCTGTCATTAGCGGCAGTAATCAGCTCCGCGACCTTATTTGCCCAAACACAAATAACCAACGGTGGTTTTGAAAACTGGGGAAATGCAAGCCCGGGTGTAAGTACCGAACCCACAAACTGGTACTCTAACCTATCGGGTTCCAACATAGCTCAGTTAGGTTCGCAAACCTGTTTTCAATGTACCAGTCCTGTACACTCAGGCACCTATTCTGTACGTTTAGAAACAGAAAGTCAAAATTTAGGTTTTGAAACGGTTATTGTAAACGGAAGTTTAACTACAGGTGTTGTTGATGCCCCTACTACTACCAAATCTGATGGTTATATAGGTACGGTTAACTATAGCACAGCTTCTGACGACAGACGTATGCCTTTTACGGGTCGCCCTGATAGCATAGTGGGTTACTACCAATACTCATCCGGCGGAGCAGGTGAATTAGGAAAGATTCGCGCTATTTTACATACAGGAGATTATTACGACCCCGAAACCCCTACAACCTACCATCCGGACCCAACGGCTAATAAAATTGCGGATGCTTTGTTTTTAACCCCTACATCAAATGTAACTTCATGGACTCGTTTTTCTGTGGCTTTTACTTATACAAGTGCTGCTAATCCAGCTTATATTATGATTAACGCCACCCCGTCTGATAACCAAAATACAACGGTAGCCGGCAGTCAATTATGGTTAGATGATATCGCTGTAGTTTATAACGCTACAGGTATAAATCAGTTAACAAATAACCAAAACCTAAAAGTTTATTATGCGGATAAAACGGTTTTTGTTGATTTACAAAACATAAACAATGATGAATCTACTCTTTCTGTTTTTGATTTAACAGGCAAACTGATGTCTTCTCAGAAAATGGAGGATAATAAATTAAACAGCGTTAACGTGTCTGGTTTAAATACCGGTATGTACCTATACCAAATAATAGGTTCTGCTTATCAAAAAACAGGTAAGTTTATTATTAACTAGAACTATTTTTTAAGAAAAGCCCTGCAAAATTGCAGGGCTTTTTTCATTTGTTATGATTTCACGATTACTTGGTATAATAGTTGCTTTTGTGTTATTTCTTTCAGAAAACACCTTCTCGCAAACAGGTATATTAAAAGGAGTTGTATATGACTTTGAAACAAAAGAAAAACTTCCCGGAGCCACTATTCAGTTAGTAGGTAATTTATCTAAAGGGGCGGCTACAGATATAGACGGGCATTATATGCTGGAGATTGATACAGGCTACCATCAGTTGGTGTGTAATTTTGTAGGGTTAAAAACCTATACTTTTTCAGTTCATATTACTGAAAATGGGGTTACCGAGCAGGATGTATTTTTAAAATCGGCCGCTAAATCATTAGAAACCATTGTCGTTTCATCGGGTAAGTTCGACCAAAAAATAGAGGATATAGTAGTGTCTATGGAGATACTAAAACCCAAATTAGTATCTGCTAAAAATACTACCAGTATAGAAACCGCTTTAGAACAAGTACCCGGTTTAAGCATTATTGATAACGACCCCCAAATACGCGGAGGTAGTGGTTTTACTTTTGGTGTGGGAAGCAGGGTGGCGATTTTGTTAGATGGCATACCTATGCTTAGCGGCGATGCGGGCAGACCGGAATGGAGCTACTTGCCTGTAGAAAATATAGAGCAAGTAGAGGTTATTAAAGGGGTTTCATCTGTACTATATGGTTCTTCCGCACTGAACGGCGTAATTAACGTAAGAACCGCATACCCACGCAGTAAACCCAAAACAGTTATCAGTATATCTGGCGGAGAATACAGTTTGCCTTGTACTCCTTCGGTAAACTGGTATGGCAAGTCATTCCCCGGTTTAGCAAATTTAAACTTTATGCACTCGCGCATTATTAAAGATAATCTTGATATTGTGGTGGGTGGTAACTTTAATATAGACCAAGGATATATTGGTCCGCCACCACCTACACTTCCTGTTCCCTGGGATATAAAGAAGTATGTATTGCGCCTTACCGCAAATGATTCCATTCATACGTTTGATAACAACGATATGCTTAAAGTAAGAGGTAGGTTTAACTTTAATCTACGCTATCGTTCTAAAAGATTTGTTGGGTTAAACTATGGCATTAACGGAAACGGTATGCTTAATAAAACCAACATGGTACTTGCCTGGTTTAATTCTACAAATGGGTTGTATCAAGGTTATCCGGGAGCGGTGTTTTTAGAGAATCAGAGTATCTTTAACATAGACCCCTTCATAAAGTATAGCACATCAAGCGGTGTAAGTCATAGTTTAATAACCCGCGTGTTTCATACCGATAATGAAATTACAAATAATCAATCCAACAGGGGCACTAATTATTTTGGCGAATATCAGCTCCAACGTGCTTTTAAAGGATTAGGCTTAACTTTTACCGGAGGCTTGGTAAATAATATCGCATCCTCCTACTCTCTTTTATACGCTTCCAGTGGCACATTAAATAATATGATACGGAATGATGCCGCTTACGCGCAAATAGATTATAAATTATGGCATATTATAAATCTTTCGGGAGGTTTCAGGTATGAATATTTTAAACTGAATGATCAACAAAATATAACAGCGCCCATATTTAGAGGAGGGGCAAACATACAATTACTTAAAGCCACTTTCCTTAGACTATCAGGCGGGCAGGGATTTCGCTACCCAACCATTACAGAAAGATTCTTAACTACCCAGGCAGGTATGCTGGCGGTATTTCCTAACCCTAATTTAGTACCCGAGAAGAGCCAAAGTTTTGAAATAGGTATTAAACAAGGATTTAAGATTGGTAATTTTAAAGGGTATTTAGATGCGGCAGCTTTTAATCAAACATACCAGAATACGATAGAGTTCTTATTTGCAAACTGGAACCCGGCTATAGCTTTAGCGGGTTTTGAGTTTGTAAATACCGGAAGATCTCAGGTAAACGGATTGGACTTTTCTTTAGCTGCCTCTACCCCCGAAACTAATAAGCGTTTTGGAGCTACCGCCTTGGTAGGTTATACTTATGTTGATCCTATTTCTTTAACCCCCAACTATGTGTATGCGCACGACGCAAATGGCAAGGCGTTAAGTTATGATAGTACCAGCCTAAATTCTAAGGGCAACATCATGAAATACCGTTATAAACACATGGTAAAAGCGGATGTAGAGTTTAAGATATATAGATTTACTATTGGTTGCAGCTACCGTTATTATAGTAAGATGGAGAACATAGATAAAGCTTTTCAAGACCTTGAAATAACAACCGCTCTATTACAAAAAAACAACTGGGGGTACCCTATTCAGGCAACAAATTTTTGGAATGCTCATAATGGATTTAACATATTTGACGCGCGAGTAGGTTTTAAAATAAGCTCAGCACAAAAAATATCTGTTGTTTGCAGTAATGTATTTAATGTAGCCTATATGCTACGCCCAATGAAAATAGAACCTCCGCGCACTACTATGGTGCAGTATATGCTGGAGTTTTGATTTAGATTAATACAACAGATTATTATAAGGATATCTTTTTACGTGTAGCTTTTTAACTTCTTTATATACCAAAGCACGCAGTTCTTCTATATTATTTTTTTCAGTAGCTGATATAAATACACACAAGCCATTATCCTTATGCATCCATGTTTGTTTAAGCTGCTCAAGGCTAATATTTTCTTTAGTTTCTTCCGTTAAATCATCTTCTTCTTTTGCAATATGTTGGTAAGCATCAATCTTATTAAACACGGTTATAATCTTCTTATCTCCTGCACCAATTTCAGTAAGAGTGTTGGTAACGGTTTCCATGTGGTCAACAAAAACAGGGTGTGATATATCTACCACATGCAACAACAAATCAGCTTCACGAACTTCATCTAATGTAGATTTGAATGATTCTACCAATTGCGTTGGCAGTTTACGTATAAAACCTACGGTATCACTCAATAAAAAAGGAAGATTATCTATAACCACTTTACGCACGGTAGTATCAAGGGTAGCAAACAATTTGTTTTCGGCAAATACGGTGCTTTTACTCAACAAATTCATCAGAGTAGATTTACCCACATTGGTATATCCCACCAATGCTACTCGTATCATCTCCCCACGGTTTTTGCGTTGGGTAGCCATTTGCTGGTCTATGAGAGTAAGGTCTTTTTTAAGAGCAGAGATTTTATCTCGCACATTTCTACGGTCGGTTTCAATCTCCTTCTCCCCTGCTCCACCACGTGTTCCGGTTCCTCCTCGCTGACGCTCTAAGTGAGTCCACATACCCGTTAAGCGAGGTAATAAATATTGGTATTGAGCTAATTCAACTTGTGTACGTGCATGCGCTGTTCTTGCACGAGAAGCGAATATCTCGAGGATTAAATAGGTTCGGTCAAGTATTTTACGCTCCAGTTCTTTTTCTAAATTTCTTTGCTGTGATGGGCTTAACTCGTCATCAAACACCACTACATCAATATCATTTTCCTTTATGTAGTTTTTTAGTTCATTTACTTTTCCTTTACCCACAAAGGTTGATTTATCAGGCTTCTCTATCCGTTGAAGAAATTGTTTATCGGGAAGTAAGCCATCCGTTTCAACCAAAAAAGCAAGCTCATCCAGGTATTCCTGAGCTTTTTCTATATTCTGGTGTTTGGTAATTAAGCCTACTAATATGGCTTTGCGCTGTTTAGGCGCGGTAGATTCAGGTTGTTTGCCCATTTAAAATTAATGTCCCTTAACAGAAGTAGTAACGTAAGCCGCAATAGCTTTAGTTTGTTCCGGTGTTAATCCTTCTACTTTACCCATCGTATTTCTGCCGTTTACTATAATGGACGAAATACTATCATTACTTACTTGCGTTACCGATAAATCAGAAGCTCCCATTATTCCTGCCTTTCCATCGGCACCATGACATGCTTTGCAATTAGCAATATAAAGCTCTTGTCCATTTATACTTCCATCTGTGTTTACAGCTTTCTCAGAAACAACAGCCGTTTTCTTCTTCATCATTTCTCCCATGCCAAAAGCAGCCAGTATTAATACAAAAGATAAAGCGGCTAAGCCTTTATTACCCTTCTTAAACCCAACAATTGCCATAGGAATAGAAAGAAGCACAATGGTAATTTTAATAATCAGCATGGGCTTAATTTCAGGTATTTGGGTCATTAAATACACTCCGGTTGCTAAAAACAAAAAGCTTACTATCATTTCTATAACCTTTATTTTTTTGGTAAAAGATTGTAACGCATCACTTTTATTAGCTAAAAGCAGGATGGTTTTTATCAAATAGATTAAAAAGAAAATAGTTACTACTACAAAGTGCGTTTTTTTAACAATTTCAAAAGTTGACATGGTTTAATTTTTTGTCAAAAGTAATGAATATAGCTCATCGCTTTTAGTTTTTTTAATTGCTTCGCTGAATGCGAAATAGTATTTCTTCAAGCGAAATTTCGTACTTTTGTACCGAAGATGTTTAATAGCAGGTTTTATATCGGTTGGCTTTTATCAGCAGCCTTGATGTACATAGCTTTCTATCTTTTTCATGGTATGCTTACAAATGATTTGTTAAAGATTACCATTCCCAAAACAGTGTTCCTTTCTGTAGCGGCCTTTGTTTATTTAATGGTTGCCTTTGGTATGTCGGTTTCTTTTAAAAGCACTACCCTTAAAAAGAATATAAGAGCTCCCTATAAAAGAGGGTTGTTAATTGGTGTTTTATCGGCTTTGTTTTTATATGCGGTAGCCTTTGTTGTGGGCGTTTCCTTTTCCTATAAAATTACTATGTTAAATGCTCTGGTAGATATAAGCTGGCAACTCATAGAGCAATGTATCGGCGCTTATACTGTAACAATTGCAAACACCTTATTTTATCGTGAAGAAGACACTCATACCAATTTTATGTATTAGTAGTATCTTTACGCTATTCTTATGCGGATGCTCATATAAAAAGATAGAGTTTGATACCCAAAGCGGGAAAACAAATACCGTTAAAGCAGGAGATAAGTTTCGAATCACGTTATCGGAGAACCACCAACAAAATTACTACTGGAGCTTAAGACACAATTCCAATAAGAAAACCGCGGATTATTTAGGCTCTGTTTATCATGGAGATAAATCAGGCAAGGTAGATTTTAACTTTGAAGCCCTGCAAGCCGGGGAGACCGAGATTAATCTAAATTATTACCATTACAACGATAGTACAAATTCGGTTACCTATCGGGTAACAGTTATTAAGTAAAATTATTCTCATCTCTAAATAAAACCTTACTTTCGCAACACAAAATTCTATCAAAATGAACTACGATGTTATTGTTATAGGAAGCGGTCCGGGCGGTTATGTAGCCGCTATACGCGCTTCTCAATTAGGTTTAAAAACAGCCATTGTTGAACGTGAAAACTTGGGTGGTATTTGCCTTAACTGGGGTTGTATTCCTACCAAAGCGTTATTAAAAAGCGCGCAGGTATTTGAATACTTAAATCATGCTAAAGAGTATGGCATTAGTGCCGATAATATAAAAGCTGATTTTGGCGCTGTTATAAAACGTAGTCGTGATGTAGCTGATGGCATGAGTAAGGGCATTCAGTTTTTAATGAAGAAGAATAAGATTGATGTTATTATGGGTACCGCAAAAGTTAAACCCGGCAAAAAGGTAGAAGTTACCGCTGCCGATAAAACTGTTGCCACACATGATGCCAAACATATTATTATTGCTGTTGGTGCCCGCTCTCGCGAGTTGCCTAACTTACCTCAGGATGGCAAAAAAATTATCGGTTACCGCCAGGCAATGAATTTACCTAAACAACCAAAGAGCCTGGTTGTAGTTGGTTCCGGCGCTATAGGTATTGAGTTTGCTTATTTTTATGCTACCATGGGTACAAAAGTTACGGTGGTAGAATTCCTTCCTAATATTGTGCCTGTTGAAGACGAAGATGTTTCTAAACAATTAGAAAAATCGTTTAAGAAACTGGGCGTTGAAATTATGGTAAACGCTTCAGTTGAAAGTGTGGATACCAAAGGCGATTTAAGTAAAGTGAAAATTAAAACCGCCGACGGAGAGAAAATTGTAGAAGCAGAAGTTGTTCTTTCTGCTGTGGGCATACAAACCAATTTAGAGAATTTAGGTTTGGAAGAGGTTGGTATTGCTACCGATAAAGGTAAAATACTTACCGATAAATTCTATGCTACCAACGTACCGGGCTATTATGCCATTGGCGATTGTGTTGGCGGACAAGCCCTTGCGCACGTTGCCAGCGCGGAAGGAATTACCTGTGTAGAGAAAATAGCAGGTCATCATCCTGAACCGATGGATTATAACAACATACCGGGTTGTACCTATTGTCAGCCTGAGGTTGCCTCTGTTGGTTATACCGAAAAGAAAGCCAAAGAAGCGGGTTACGAAATTAAAGTGGGTAAGTTTCCGTTTACAGCGTCTGGTAAAGCTAAAGCCGCAGGAGCACCCGATGGATTTGTGAAACTTATTTTTGATGCCAAGTATGGAGAGATTCTTGGCGCGCACATGATTGGTTATAACGTAACGGAACTGATTGCCGAGATTGTAGTGGCACGTAAATTAGAAGCAACCGGACATGAATTAATCAAATCTGTACACCCGCACCCAACTATGAGCGAAGCTATTATGGAAGCCGCTGCTGCTGCCTACGGAGAGGTGATTCATCTTTAAGTAATGAGTCAAGCCCCTCCCAACCTCCCCAAAGGGGAGGAGTACACAACGCAAGTGCTTCCCTTTGGGAAGGATTTAGGATGGGCTTTTTGTTTCATGGTCTTATTACTTGTTTCTTCTTGTAATAATCATGCTGAAGCTGATAAATCTGCTGATGCAAGCAAACGTATATTCCCCGAATATCATTATGCTTTAGATACGATTATAAAAAGTAATGAGGGAATTATTGCCGGCATAGAACTCGGACAAAATGAAAAACAAATTCCTGCCATCGAGATTACAAAAGCCATAGAGAAAACAAACAGTCACATTACCTACGAGCAAAAGATTGATTCTGTTTCGCAATACAGCATTACATACGGACTGGAGAATGATACTATCTCGGAGATTGACATCCATATAACCAGTACAAACTCCGATTTTGGAGATAAAGTAATTACCGACTTAAAGAATTACTATCGCCTTAAATATACCGCGCCTATGATGGATAAAGGGTATTTTGTATTTAACTGTTTCGACAGCCATAAAAGAAACTTTACCATTACACTAACCGATAACAGCAGCCCTTCTAATTCGGTTATTGATATGTCGGTTTACCGAGAGAAATAAGTGTTTTGAAAAGCTGATTAATTAATGTCCTAATCGTTTTTTATCTTCATCGTTGCCCTTAACATCTCTTTGGGCTACTTTTACTTTGCCAAAGTTCCAGGTTAAGGCGGTAACTAAACGCCTTGTATCATTTGTTACATTTCTTTGAAATATTTGATCGGGCACAAATAAACTAGCTCTTGTACGAAGGGTAAAGAATAAATCATTTACACCGATAGAAAAGTTTAGCTTATCATTAAGCACTGATTTCTTAATAGCTAAATTAACAGCTCCCCTGCTCTTAAAAGTATACACTCCGGCAAGCCACGGACTCATATAAATGCCACTTACTTCCATTTTAAAGTTTTTAGGAAATCTTATCATATTTGACATATTTCCATAAGCTGCCGGTGCCGAGGCATTATAAACCGCCCCATTTACCATTCCGTGATAACTAAAATAATACCCGGTTGTGTTTAAAGTAAGCGTCCACCATTTGGTAATATCCTTTTGTACAAACATGGATAGGGCGTAGTTTTCAAATAACTTTAAATTACCTATTCGGTTAACTGTTTGCTTTGTTGTATCGTTTTGGGTTTGATAACCAAAAATATCATTTGTTGTGCGTGAGTAAGAAAAAGAACCTCCAACCATTCCTTTATAATTGTGCGATACCTCATAATTGTTGGTATAAGAAGGAAACATAAATGGATTCCCCACCCCATAAGAAAGCAGGTTGCCAAAGAACTGGTGATAGGGATTAAAATTACCATAGTCTGGGCGCTCTATACGACGATTAAAAGATGTTTGAAATGTATGCTTATCTCGTTTACTGTAACTTACGCTTGCTGTAGGAAACAAATTAAAGTATTGTCGGGTATAAGCAATACCACTGGTTATACTAAGTGTTTGTATGCTTGTGTTTTCGGCGCGCACACCACCTTGCAGAGCAAACTTCTTTAGTTGCTTTTGCAGGTTGGCATAAGCACCCGATATTTGTTCTTTATAGGTAAAGGTATTGGTATAGTTTGGGTTTGTGGTGTACTGTCCGGTAGTATCGTTTTGATTCTGCAACGTATAAATGCTGTGAAAGGTAGTAGTAGAACTTTTAACTCCGGCTTCTAAACTAAAGGTTTTAGAGAGCTTCTTTTCAAAATCTAATCTACTAAGCAAAATAGAGAGGTTTTGTATATTACTATTATTAAAATTAGCCGGTGGTAACGCTATCGTTCCATTGGTATTATAAAAGTTATTTTGATAAGTTCCTCCATATAAATCATGAAAGGGATAATAGTAATCGGTATTAAATTTAAGCTTGGTTCCAACCGTATCAAACAAATGTTCGGCATTGATATTGCTGGTAATATAATTCCATGTATTGGGTATGTTGCTGGTAAAATCAAGCTGATTATAGCCCAGATTGTTCGCACTTAGGTTATTACTTCCATTGCGTATGTTATTAGTACTTCCCGGGTCATCTTGTAGGCGAACACCAATAGTGTTTTTATCATTCATATACCAGTCAAGTCCTGCAAAGGCATCACCTACAACCCCACCAGATTTCCCACTAGAATATTGGTCTAAGGTGGTAGTAACCCCATCATAAGTTACCGCTCTGAATAAGTGGTTTGTATTAAGCTGATTGTTGTTATTTACTTCTACTCCACTTAAAAAAGTAAGCTTCTTCCATTTGTAATTTAACGTAGTTCCACCAATTTGTGCCCCATAAAACCCCTGACTACTGCTAAGATTAGCGCTTCCGCTAAAGCCGGTAAGTTTAACTTTTTTGGTTACTATGTTTATAATCCCGGCATTGCCCGCAGCGTCATACTTTACGGGTGGATTCTTTAGTATCTCTATCTTCTCTACCTGATTGGCACTCATGCCTTTTAAAATAGACATCAACTGGTCGGCAGATAGCTGCTGAACCCTGTCGTCAATCATTACCCGCACACCCGATTTACCTTGTATAGAAATCTGTCCATCGGTAACCATCACACCCGGTAGCTTCATTAGTAAGTCATATACGCTGTTACCAATGGCTAACGGACTTCCTTCTATATTAACGGTAATGTTTCCGTTCTTAAACTCCATCGGTTTTTTAGTGGCGGTAACCGATACTTCATTCAAATTAACCTGACTCTCTTTTAAAACAAGGGGCTCTATGGTAAGCTGAGATAAGGAATCTGTTTTTCCTATGGAAACGATGGTATCCATATAACCTACGTAACTTACCTTAAGCAGGTAATTACCGGCTTTAATATTCTCGAAAATATAATTACCGTTTTCGTTGACGATAGTACCTTTCACTATGGCACTGTCAGTTGCATTGAGTAGTGCTATCGGGCAAAAAGAAACTGGTTCGCCTTTGTCATCCGTCACTTTACCTTCTACTTTGTTTTGCGCATGAGTGCTTAAGCAAAGGAAAACAAGCCAGGCTATAAAGAAATGTTGTTTCAGAAAAGTGTAGTTTTTTCGTTGTTGAATTTTTACCTACAACGAAAATAGATTTAATTTATTGTACAGTTATACAATTAAACTTTAATTAAAAGTAATTTCTTAAAGAGAAACATGATAAAGAATATTATCTGACAATAACTATCTTTCTATAACCACCCGCTTATTGGCAATCCCTTCACTCGTTGAAACACTAAGGTTATAAACACCTTCGCTTATATTGCTTACATCAAGAGCCTCCCCCAGCCCCTCCGAAGGAGGGGAGTAGGTATGTTGCATAACCAATTTAC